>Ga0316205_10005154_pt1 | contig 10989 bp, 10 predicted proteins | sample 3monthpyrite_MG_FD_204941 | JGI IMG/M metagenome (GOLD analysis project Ga0316205, IMG submission 204941) | Microbial mat bacterial communities from mineral coupon in-situ incubated in ocean water Damariscotta River, Maine, United States -... | ecosystem: Environmental > Aquatic > Marine >...
ACAATGGAAGACTTCGAGAGCGCCAAGGACAAGGTCATGATGGGCGCGGAACGTCGCTCCATGGTGATGACCGAGGACGAGAAGGCGCTGACTGCCTACCACGAGGCCGGGCACGCGATTGTGGGACTTAACGTGCCGCAGCATGACCCGATCCACAAAGCGACGATCATCCCGCGTGGTCGTGCTTTGGGTCTGGTGATGAGCTTGCCGGAGCGTGATCAGCTGTCTGTTTCCCGTACCAAATATACCTCCAAAATCGCGATGGCGATGGGTGGTAAGGTTGCGGAAGAGCTAAAATTCGGGGCGGAGAATGTGACCTCTGGTGCGACGTCGGATATTCAGCAAGTGTCCAAAATCGCCCGTGCGATGGTCACTCAGTTCGGCTTTTCTGAAGAGTTGGGCCATGTTGATTACGCCAATGAGCAGCAGTCTCATCTGGGGGTCTATGGCGGCGGTACGAGCCACTCGCAGGAAACTCAAAAAATCATCGACCAGAAGGTTAAAGGGCTGATTGATGATGGCTACGAGACCGCTAAACGTGTCCTGACCGAGAAGAACGAGGAGTGGGAGCGGCTGGCACAGGGTTTGCTGGAATACGAGACGCTGACTGGCTCGGAAATCGCCAAGGTGATTGCCGGTCAACCGCTGAATCGTGGGGACGACGAAGAAGACGACACACCTGATAGCGGCACGACGTCGGTCGCGGCAATCCCGAAGACACGTAAGCCCAAGACGCCGAAATCTGACGGCGGCATGGAGCCGGAGCCTTCGGCATAAACCTGCACGACTGGTTTGAAGTTATTAAAACGCCCTGCCTAATTGGTGGGGCGTTTTCTTGTGAAGCACGATGTCACACCTATTGATTGGACGACATCTGCACTGTCGATCATTGTCTTGGAAAATTTGGAACCGAGGAGCACCGCCATGCCTGCATTGATCAGGACAGAATTCACCGGCACAATTGTTTGGTTGGGGCTTGTGGAGAGCAGGGCGGATGCTCTGCGCTCAGTATCTGTGGTCGAGGCCGCGGCTGGTTTTGCGGGAATAGAGGGTGACGATCACGGGGGTTTGACGCGCCCATCATGCTCGCGCGTCATCACTCAATACCCGAAGGGCACTGTGATCAGGAACACCCGTCAAATCTGCATCGTGTCCGCCGAGGAGATGGCCGCGGTCGCGTCCGAAATTGGAGTGGGAGCGTTCAATCCCGAATGGTGCGGGGCCAATATTGTGATTGAAGGCATTCCCGATTTTACCCATGTCCCGCCGTCCGCTCGCTTGCAGACGCAAGATGGCACCACCCTGACCGTTGATATGGAAAATCGTCCCTGCAACTTGCCCGCGCCCGTCATTGACGAAGATGCGCCGGGTCATGGACGTGCGTTCAAGCTGGCCGCCAAAGATCGCCGCGGGGTGACGGCATGGGTCGAGAAGGAGGGTATGTTGCGGGTCGGCGACGTGGTGACGTTGCATATTCCCGACCAGCGGGCGTGGTTGGCGGGCGACGTTTGACAGCAGGTCTATCGCCTCAATTTTGGGCGGCTGTTTCCCATCTGAAACGCATAACGGGAAAGAGGCCGATTCCGAGGCCATAAATGTCGGAAACGCAGGATGGGACTGGCCCTGTCACCGATATAGGCGAAGGGACATAATCGTGCCGCTGCGCAATTGCGCGGGCCAAGGGGAGACAAGCCATGAGTTTCAAGACCGATATCGAGATTGCCCGCGAGGCCAAGAAACGCCCGATCCAGGAGATCGGTGCAAAACTGGGCATTCCCGAAGCAGACTTGCTGCCCTTTGGCCACGATAAGGGAAAGGTGTCGGCGGAATTTATCGCCGCGCAGCGCGGCAAGAAGGACGGCAAACTGATCCTCGTGACCGCGATCAACCCGACGCCTGCGGGTGAGGGGAAGACCACAACCACCGTGGGTCTTGGCGATGGCCTGAACGCTATCGGCAAGAAAGCCGCCATCTGTATTCGCGAGGCCTCGCTTGGCCCATGCTTCGGGATGAAGGGCGGGGCCGCCGGCGGGGGCTACGCGCAAGTTGTGCCAATGGAAGAGATGAACCTGCATTTCACCGGCGATTTCCACGCAATCACCTCGGCTCATAACTTGCTGTCGGCGATGATCGACAACCACATCTATTGGGGCAACGAGCTGGAGATCGACGAGCGCCGTGTGGTTTGGAAGCGGGTTCTCGACATGAATGACCGCGCGTTGCGCGATTGTGTAACCTCGCTGGGCGGTGTTGCCAACGGCTTCCCACGTCAGACCGGATTTGACATCACGGTGGCGTCGGAGGTTATGGCCATTCTGTGCCTTGCATTGGATCTGGACGATTTGCAGAAACGCCTTGGGGATATTATTGTGGCGTCCCGCCGTGACCGCTCGCCGATTTATTGCCGCGATATCAAGGCAGATGGCGCGATGACGGTGTTGCTGCAACAGGCCATGCAGCCCAACCTTGTGCAGACGCTGGAAAACAACCCCGCCTTCGTGCATGGTGGTCCTTTCGCCAACATCGCCCACGGGTGTAACTCGGTTGTGGCAACGACAACCGCGCTGAAACTGGCCGACTACGTGGTCACCGAGGCCGGTTTCGGTGCTGATCTGGGCGCTGAGAAGTTCATGAACATCAAATGCCGCAAGGCGGGGCTGGCCCCCGACTGCGTGGTGCTGGTGGCCACTGTCCGTGCGATGAAAATGAACGGCGGCGTGGCAAAGGCCGATTTGGCTGAAGAAAATGTGGATGCGGTGAATGCAGGCTGCGCGAACCTTGGACGCCACATCGAAAATATCAAATCCTTCGGCGTGCCGGTTGTCGTTGGAATCAACCACTTCTCTGGCGACACGGATGCCGAAGTTGCGGCGGTTATCGCCTATGTCGAAGCGCAAGGCTCTGAGGCGATCCTTTGTAAACACTGGGCGCACGGCTCGGAGGGCATCAAAGAAATGGCGACCCGTGTGGCGGAAATCGCGGACAGTGGTGCATCGCAATTTGCGCCGCTTTATGGTGACGAGCTGAGCCTGATGGACAAGATCGAAACCATCGCCAAGCGTATCTACCGCGCTGACGAGGTTCTGGCGGACAAGAAAATCCGTGACCAGCTGCGCCAGTGGGAAGAGGCGGGCTATGGTCATCTGCCGGTGTGCATGGCGAAGACGCAATACTCGTTCTCGACCGACCCCAACTTGCGCGGCGCGCCGGTTGGGCACTCGTTGCCGGTTCGCGAAGTGCGCCTGTCGGCCGGTGCAGGGTTTGTCGTCGTCGTCTGCGGCGAGATCATGACCATGCCGGGCCTGCCGCGGGTTCCGTCGGCTGAGGCGATCATGCTCAACGACGCGGGCGAAATCGAAGGTTTGTTTTAAGACTTGGTGCGGGCGCGGCGGTCTTCGAGACCCCCACGCCCGCGTCGCAGCGATCGCTGCTCCCCGCCAGCAGCGCGGGCATTGCAATAGAGATGGAGAATACAGGCATGAGCGCGCAGGTAATTGACGGTAAGGCTTTTGCGGCCAAGGTGCGCGGACAGGTCGCGGACGGTGTGAGCAAACTGAAATCTGACCACGATCTGGTGCCTGGGCTGGCGGTTGTTCTGGTTGGCGAAGACCCTGCGAGCCAGGTTTATGTGCGCTCCAAAGGCAAGATGACCACCGAGGTCGGCATGAAGTCGGTGGAACATCGGCTGGATGATGACACGTCCGAGGCGGATTTGTTGGCGATCATCAAGTCGCTGAATGAAGACCCGTCTATTCACGGCATTCTTGTGCAGCTTCCTTTGCCCAAGCATCTCAACGAAGATTTGGTCATCAACTCGATTGATCCGGCCAAGGATGTGGACGGCTTCCACATCTCGAATGTCGGGCTCCTGGGCACTGGACAAAAGTCGATGGTGCCCTGCACCCCGTTGGGGTGCCTCATGATGCTGCGTGACCACCATGGCTCGCTTTCTGGAATGGATGCGGTCGTTATTGGTCGCTCCAACATTGTGGGCAAGCCGATGGCGCAATTGTTGCTGGGTGATAGCTGCACGGTGACGATTGCCCATTCGCGAACGAAGGATTTGCCCGACGTGGTGCGCCGCGCCGACATCGTTGTGGCCGCCGTGGGGCGCCCTGAAATGGTGCCGGGTGACTGGATCAAGCCGGGGGCGACCGTGATCGATGTGGGCATCAACCGGCTGGATGCGCCCGAGAAAGGCGAGGGGAAGACTCGCCTTGTGGGCGACGTGCATTACGAAAGCGCAGCCTCGGTTGCGGGTGCGATTACCCCTGTGCCGGGTGGGGTCGGGCCGATGACAATTGCCTGCTTGCTTGCCAACACGTTAACCGCATGTTGCCGTGCAAACGGCTTGCCGGAACCCAAAGGCCTAACCGCCTAGACGGGCACCATAGTACCTTGCAGGGCGGCGATGTGGGTCTCGACCTCGCCGTCCAAGGCATAGACATCTGATTGCACAACGATCAGTCGCCGGCCGGCTTTGAGCACGCGCCCTATGGCTTTGAGGCCGTCGCCCTTGGCGGGGGCAAGCAGGTTGATCTTCATCTCTGACGTTAAAACCTCTTGGCCTGCTTCCATGAGCGTGAGCGCGGCATAGCCAGCCGCACTGTCGCCGAGCGCAAAGGTCAGGGCCGCATGGCCAAACCCGTGTTGCTGGGTCATGGCGGGGCGGATCGGGGCTTCGATCACGCAAAGGCCTGCGGACACCTGCGCGAGGCGCGCGCCAGCAGTGGCCATCATCGCCTGACGCGCGAAGCTGTCCTTGATCGTTGCTTCAAACTCGGGGTTGCGCGGGGTTTGTGGCATAGGGGCTCCGGTCTGGTGTGACACGAAGCCTAGTCGGGCGGCATTGGGATTTCTACTGCTGATGCGCCGGTCGGACGGCACCTGCACGCGGCACCATATGCGTTTGCAGGGGTGCCCCAGATCAGTGCTTAATCTCTTCGTCCACCACATACATGTTTGCCCATGCGCGGTCGATCAATTCGGGGGTCATCTGATTAGGGATGCCCTCGTATTCGCAGACGGAAATCATCTGATCGATCAGGAAGTTGGCGTGATAGTTGGCGTAGACGCTATCGATTGTTGGGTATTTGACCTTTAACAGATGGATCAGCGCCGCCTCGTTCAACGGGATCTTTTTCTTTTTCGCGACCATCGCGAACACCTTCAGGAATTCCTCCTGCGTCGGTCCGTCGATCTTGATCTTGAAGAAGATACGACGCAGGGCCGCACCGTCGAACATTTCGTTGGGGTGAAAGTTGGTCGAGAAGATCACGAGGGTGTCGAACGGCACCTCGAATTTCTCACCCGATTGCAGGGCCAGAATATCGTACTCGGCTTCCATCGGAACGATCCAGCGGTTGATCAGCGCCTGTGGCGGTTCTTCCTGTCGGCCAAGGTCATCCACGATGAACACGCCGCCGGTCGACTTCAACTGAAGCGAGGCTTGGTAGGTGCGCGAGGTGGCGTTGTAGTTCAGGTCGAGCATGTTCAGCATCAGCTCGCCACCGGTCATAACCGTGGGGCGTTCGCACATCAGATACCGTTTGTCGAAGCGATTGTCGCTGCGGCGCAACGAGTTGGTTTGCTCGACGATGTCCTCGATCGGCGTGTGCACGATCGGGTCGTAAAGCGTCACAACTTGTCCAGCATATTCAATGCATTGCGGGATATAGATCATATCGCCAAGCGCGTCGCGGATGCCGTTGGAGATCGCGGACTTACCATTTCCGGGAGGGCCGTAAAGCAGGATAGAGCGACCGGAACTGACGGCAGGGCCAAGGTCGTTGAGCAGGTTATCGGGCAAGATCAGATGCCCCATATTGCCCAGAAGCTTTTCGCGGGTGATCTGGATGTTGCGAACGGATTGTTTCTTAACCTGTTCTTTGTACATGTCCAAAGGAACCGGCAGGGCGCCGTAATATTCGGATTGCGACAGAGCGTCGAGTGCGCGAGCCTTGCCAGCATCAGACAGCTGGAAGGCCATCTCGGAGCCGGAGCCTGCGTGAAGTGTGCCTTGGGCTTCGATCAGCTTTTGTTCGCGCGCGATTTCGACCAACTGCTGCGTCAGCGGTAGGGATAGGCAAATGGCCACGGACATGTCGGAGACGTGTTCGAGGTTCTTGCGAAAGACCGTTTTCAACAGGATGTCACGCATCATAACGATGCTGAGGCCTGTGTCCTTCAGTGTTTTAGGAGGAACTGGCGCCTGAACGCCCGTGCTTGTGTGCATATTCATGTGCTCTGCCTCGCGTGCCGATTTTTCGGCATCCTTCCACCAAGTTTATCGGTTCTGCCGTGTCCGGACAAACAAAAACCGATCTCGCTTCAAAAAGCAGGCCAGCTGCGCTAGCCTTCGAAATAATCAACACCGCCATAAGGGCGGGGCACGGGGACGATGGGCATGGACGACGGTATGGATAAGGCCGGAGCAAGGCTTTTTCTTGTTTATCTACTAGGATTGGTGGCGCTTATGGGCGGCCTAGCCTTGGCAAAAGGCGGGCTCTATGTGGACCGCCACGAAGGCGACACACTTCATTTGATCGAAATTGTGCTGCGAATGGCCGAAGGGCAATGGCCCCATCTGGACTTCGTCACACCGCTGGGTGCCCTTAGTTTTCTACCGATTGTTGCTTTCGTGTGGATGGGCTTTGGAATAGGGGCGGCCATTTTGCTGGGGCAGATCAGCGTGGCGCTGATGCTTGTTCCTATGGTCTGGTGGCTTGCACGTAGCCGGTTGACGCGCGGCATGGCGTACGGCGTTGGCGCCTTGGTCATGGTGCTGACCTTGGCCATGATTCACGGCGAAGCCCCGGCCTCTTTATCGCTTTCGATGCATTACAACCGCTGGGCGTGGGCCTTGGCATTCGTAGCGATTCTGATCGCGGTGTTGGACCCGAAACAGAGTTCAAGCCAATGGGCGGACGGCATCATCCTTGGCGTCGCGTTCAGCTTTTTTGTGATGGGCAAGATTACCTACGGCGTGGCGTTTGCCCCGGGCGTTGCGTTCGCGTTGATCTTGCGCGGACAATGGCGGGCGATTGTTGTGGCGCTGGTAGTGGTGGCCTTGTTTGCCGCGGCGCTGACGGTCATGGCCGGCCCCGCGATGTGGCCCGCCTATCTGGGCGACCTTGCGCTTGTCGCCAGCACAGACATCCGCCCACGTGCGGGGGTTGATCTGGGCACGCTGCTTACCGCACCGCAATATGTGCTGGGAAATGCGGCTCTGATATTGTCGGTGGTGGTCTTGCGGCGCGGCGTGAACCCGCGTTTGGGGCTGATGCTGATGCTTCTCGGGCCGGGGATGATCTACGTCACCTATCAGAATTACGGCAATGACCCCAAATGGTTGGCATTGCTCACGGTTATGATTTTGGCGGTATCTCGCACACCTCAGATTGTTGCTTTGGCTGTGGTGTCGGGCACATTGATAGCGCCCTCATTCCTCAATATGGCCACCAGCACGGCACGCCATTTTGTGGCCAAGGAGGAGGCGTATAGCGCGCTGTTTGACGGTACTCCATATGCCGAACGCTATGGTGATTTCTACACCAAGGCAGAGCGGGTGAACCGCATCCTGACGCGCAAACCGATGCTGTTTGAAAGCGCGGAATTTGCCTATATGAACGCCCTTGCAGCGCATCTGCCCCCGGCGGAATTCCAAGGCGAAGCGCTGCCGTCCTGCGCGCAGGAGCTTGGGCTGATCGGGGCATCTCGCGCCATTGCGCGAGATCTGGATCAGGCGGGATTATCCAAAGGCAAGTCGGTGTTCGTGGCCGACACTTTTGCGAACCTGTGGATGTTTGGCGATCTGGAACCCATCGCGGGTGCGGCCCCTTGGTATTACGGGCGGTTGACTGGCTACGAGGCTGCGGATTACTTCCTCATCCCGACCTGTCCGACGACGCCACAGGCATATCGCGCAATCCTGAGGGATGTCGAAGCGCGCGGCGAGGTGCTTCGAGAGATACGGCGCACCGAACTGTATATCCTATACGCGCGCGCTTAAGCGAAGGCGGCGCGGGCAAGATAGACAATCAGGGTTACCGCCAGCGGCAAACCCATCGGGAAGTCGCGGGTCCGTTCCCAGCTTTCCCAGTTCGGTGCCAGTTTGCGCAGCGGGGACACACGGGCCAAGCGATGCAGAATGAACGCCAAGATTGTCGTCACCGCGAAGATGGCGGCGACTGCGGTGCCGTCAATTGCAGTGACAAACGGGGCCATGGCTGCGGCGAACTTGGCGTCGCCCGCACCAACCACGCCCGTGATGGTCATCAGAAAGCCGATGGCCAGAACGATGGCAAAATGGGCATAGCGCCACGCATAGATGTCCAGCGGGAGGGTCAAAATTCCGACAATGGCGAACACCGCGAGCAAGGCCAGAACAGCTTTGTTCGGGATCTTCATGCGGGCGAGGTCGCTCCATGCGACCCACACGGAAATGAGGGTCGCAAAGGGCAAGGCCCATAACGCGAAGCTCGACATGATCCTAGCTTTCGAGTGTGCGCAAGGAGCGGATAGCTGCCTCGAAATACTGCGGATGGATATCAATCGCTTCTTCTAGCAGGGATTTGCCGGTTTCAACGTCACCTTGCTTGATGGCGGTCAGGGCCATCGTGTGCAGCAGTTGGGCGCGTTCGACCTGTGTGACCTGAATGAGCGGGAGGGTGTAGTTCTTACGTGCACCACGGGCGAGCACCATGTTGTTCTTCGCGGTGAACAGGCTGGGGTCATAGGTGATTGCCTCGCCGAACAGCCGCTCGGCTTCGTCATAATCGCCGCGGGTTAGCTTCGAGAAGCCCCAGTTGTTCAGAACGGAGCCCGGGGTTGTGGTCAGGCCCACGGCGGTTTGGTAGAAGCTATCGGCTTTTTTCCACTCTTTGTTGGTATCGGCGATAATCGCTTCCAGACGATAGCGCTCAAAGGTTTCGAATGTGGGCGGAACCTCATCGAGAGCTTTTTCGGCCTTCTTCCATTCGCCTTGACGGACCAAAGAATTGGCATAGAAAATCTTGTCGTCGTTGTTCGCGTCAGGGTGCTTGACGATTTTAGCCCAGATCACACCCGCTTCGGTTGCGCGTCTTGCGCGCAGGAGCGATTGGCCAAGGCCACGTTGCAAATCAAGCCGTTCGGGATCGTCGCGGCTGGCTTTTTGGAAATAGGTTACGGCCTCATTGGGGTCAGCGACCGTGAGCATGATGTCGTTGAGATTGCTCTCATCGATTACATTGACGTTTTTGAGGGTCTTGCTGTATTTACCATCCGCGCTTTGTTCGCACGCAGTTAGGGCTACAACGCTGATAAGAAACAGCATTCCTGTCTTCATGTGGCGCATGGGGCGTCCTCTACTCTGCTCTCAATGGCCTTTGCTCAGGGTGCCTGAAGGATCAGGTAGCGGCCGTTCCCGCGTCTCACCAAGTCAAAGGCTCTATCGTCTTTTTCTGAAGTATAGGCAGGGTTTTCAATTTTTGCGAGCGCACGGCGCAGGTTTTCCCTGATTTCGTCAGATTTGCCACTATCGAGCGCGAAGGCGGTTTTGAAAATGCGGCTGGCTTCGCCCACGCGGCCGGTTTCCATCAGCACGACGCCAAGATTATTCCAGGCGGGTACGAAGGTCTGGTCGACTTTGATGGCGCGGCGCAGCAGTTTTTCGGCCTGGCCAAGACGGCCGAGGCGCAAATTGGCGGAGCCTAGTGCGCTGAGGACATCAACGGTGGTTCCGTGTTCTCCTGCAGCGCGCAAATAGGATTTTAAAGCAAGCTCGAACTGACCTGCGGCCATCAAATTGTGACCGACACTCAACCCGTCAACGGATTGCAGGCGGGTGACGTCGCCGGTGGGCGGAAAAGGACTGGCCCCGTCGCCAAGCGAGGGGGCCTTTTCCGCGCATCCCGCGAGACCAAGTCCAATTGTTATTGCGCCCACCCAACTTCGCATATTTATCCGCCGCCACCGTTTAGGTTCTTATAGATATCGTAGATCGACGGGCCGATCAAAATAATCAAAAGTGGTGGCAAACAGAACAACATCGTTCCCAGCGTGAGCTTGGTCGGCAACACGTTTGCCTTCTCTTCCGCGCGCATCACGCGTTTGTCCCGCATTTCGGATGCATAGACACGCAAGGCGTCGGCAATTGATGTACCGAAACTTGTCGACTGGATCAGCACGGTTACGAAGCTGGAGACGTCGGGCACGCCCGCCCGTTCAGCCATGTCCCGAAGGACGGTGATTCGGTCCTTACCGGCTTTCATTTCGTTTGCGACCATCTGGAACTCGTCGGCCAAGGCTGGATATCCGGCGCGGATCTCGGCAGCCACTCGGATGATCGACTGATCCAGAGCCTGACCGGCTTCAACGCAAACCAGCATAAGGTCGAGGCTGTCCGGGAAGCCGCTTTCGATTTCGGTCTGCCGCTCTTGGCGGCGGCGCTCGATCCAGTATTTGGGCAGGTAGTAACCAGCGCCCCCCGGGATCACGATGGCAAGGATCAGGTCGCGGGTCGACATGTCGTCGCCGCCGAGGATCAGCACATAAAGCAGGCCCAGCGTAAGGAACAAAAGGCCAAGCGCAAACTGCGCGAAATGGAAGGTGCGCACTGCGGATTTCTGCTTGTAGCCCGCTTGAAGCAGTTTGAGTTTCATGCCGGCGAGTTCTTCGACGTCCTGCGGCTCAAGGAAATTGGCAAACTTGTCCAGCTTGTCGGTGCCGCTCGCGGTCCGAAGTGAGCCGCCGCCGTTTTTTGCCGAGCGGGTTTTGGCTTGTTGCGCTTCCTCGCGGATGCGGTCCAAAGGATCTTTTCGCTTCTTGAGCATGGTGGGCAAGGTGACCAGCACCATGATGAAGCCGAGCATGCCTACTGCGAGCAGGGGGCCTAATTCTCCGAAGTTTTCGACGAGCAGGGCGTTGATTGTCTCGATGAATTGCATCTCATTACACCTTGATGTTGACCATGATGCGCATGAAAACCATGTTCACCACAAGGAATAC
>Ga0316205_10005155_pt1 | contig 10988 bp, 9 predicted proteins | sample 3monthpyrite_MG_FD_204941 | JGI IMG/M metagenome (GOLD analysis project Ga0316205, IMG submission 204941) | Microbial mat bacterial communities from mineral coupon in-situ incubated in ocean water Damariscotta River, Maine, United States -... | ecosystem: Environmental > Aquatic > Marine >...
CCCCGGCTTAGGCTGTAAGAAGACCGTCAGCGAATTCTAAAATTTATTTCTTAACATTAATGATTTGTTCGTAAAAACCGTTAGCGCCTTTTTCCATAAAAAAGTAATCTTTTACTTTTGCTTTTTCCAGTTCGTATTGTAACCAGCGAACCTGTTTGCCAACCGCGTCATAAATCAGCAAGGTTTTATTATCTGCTTTTGCCTGCAGCAGAAATTGATTAACCTTGTTTTTACGGTTCAGGCTGATCCAGTGTTCCATGCCCACAAAATAGCCGATGCCATTTGAGCGCTGTGTGATATCTCGGATATCCAGAATACGGGCTTTGTCCCCCATTTCGTACGCCATTTCACTAAATTTGAGTGGTTTTAGCATACGCGCTTTAAGAGTCTTTTTACTAAGCAGGTCTTTTGGGTTAATCGGAGAATGACCCAGTAGCGTGGTTTTTTCAGGGTAAGCATTCGCCCATTCGAACATACCGGCATCATAGGCAAAAACATTTTGTATATTGTTCTGCATAGCAGCTTTCACCGCTTTATATGATTTGAAGCAGGTACGACCGTTACAGTAAAAAACGATCGATTTGTCTGACTGATTACGAACCTCTCTGATACGTTCTGCGAAGTCTTTGCTGGAAACCGGAATATTAATCGAACTATTGATATGAATTGTTTCATACTCATAATTAGAGCGTGCATCAATAATCAACACGTTATCAAAATCATTGTTTAAGCGGGCTTTGCTGTAGATTTTGACCTTTGGGAATTCTTTTCGGCCAGGAAATTCATTGGTATTTGCATGCAGTACAGAGGTAAAGAGTAAGCTCATCAGGCTTAACAGAAAGACAAGTTTTTTCATGTTCAGTTCTCTTCAATATAAAAGGTAAGTCGCATTTTCATCCCTGATGATGCTTGTCTGAGCTTACAAAACTGCTCAGCATTAAACTAGGGGTATACCCTAATGCAATTCAGGGTAAATGCAATACCTAAAAGGTAATAAAATAAGAACTCGTGACAAATTGGTTTAAAATAAGCTTATTTACTAATAATTATTGGATTAGGTCATCATATGTGTGGAATTTGCGGAGAGTTTCGGTTCGATGGACAGCGACCAGATCTGGCGCTAACTCATCGTATGATGGAAAAACTCGAGCCCCGCGGGCCGGACCATGAAGGCAGCTTTTCTGACGGGCCGGTTGCACTAGGACATCGACGCTTATCCATCATTGATCTTTCAGAGCATTCCAGTCAGCCAATGGTTGATCAGGAACTGAGTCTGACCATCGTTTTCAATGGCACCATCTATAACTACCCACAGCTTCGCTCTGAATTGCAGAATAAGGGTTATCACTTCTTTTCCAGTGGTGATACCGAAGTGATCCTCAAGGCTTATGCCGAATGGGGTGAAAGCTGTGTCGAGCGTCTGCACGGCATGTTTGCTTTCGCTATCTGGGATATGAAGCGACAGCAGTTATTCATGGCGCGAGACCGCATGGGCATCAAACCCTATTACTACACGCTCGATCAAAAACGCGTCCGCTTTGCTTCAACCACACAAGCCTTGCTGCAGGCAGATGATAACGATACCTCAATCGACAGTTTTGGCCTGCATAACCAGCTGAGCCTGCATGCGGTGATTCCCGCGCCAAGAACTATTTTAAGTGGCATCCGTAAGATGCGTCCGGCGCATTACATGATCATCAAAGCCGATGGCAGTTGTTATGAGCGACGCTACTGGACGCTGAATGCCAGTCGGCAGGGCATTGTCAGAAGTGATCAGGAATGGATTGATGCGATTCACGAGAGCCTTAAATCGGCGGTAGAAAAACGTAAAACCATCGCCGATGTGCCGGTAGGAGTGTTGCTCTCCGGTGGTCTGGACTCCAGCTTATTGGTTGGATTACTGGCTGAGGCGGGTGTCGGTAATTTAAAAACCTTTACCGTCGGTTTTGAGGATCAGCCTGAAGAAAAAGGCAATGAGTTTGAATACTCTGATCCAGTGGTCGACATGTACGATACTGAGCATCATAAGTTTTTCATGAAAAACGAAGATGTGCTGGGGCGCTTGCCAGAGGCAGTCGATGCGATGACCGAGCCGATGGTCGGTCAGGATGCGGTTGCTTTTTACCTGTTATCAGAGCAAGTATCGAAAGAAATTAAAGTGGTTCAAAGTGGGCAGGGCGCGGATGAGGTCTTCGGTGGTTATTTCTGGTATCCGGAAATGCATTATTCCGTGGGCTCTGATCTGGAACGTTTCAGCAGTCGTTATTTTGACCGTGATCACGCCGAGTATCTAGAAACGGTTGATAGCCGTTTTCATGGTGATGATTACACTTCGCAGCTGGTCAGTGACATGCTGGCGCAGCCAGATGCGGATGAGTATCTGGACAAAGTCCTGCGCATGGACGTGACCACATTGATAGTCGATGATCCGGTCAAGCGGGTTGATAACATGACCATGGCCTGGGGGCTGGAAGCACGTGTACCGTTTCTCGATCATGAACTGGTCGAACTGGCTGCTTCAATGCCGCCAGAATTAAAGTTACGTGAAAACGGTAAATATGTACTCAAACAGATTGCCCGCGGTGTCGTACCAGATTCGGTCATTGACCGTAAAAAAGGCTACTTCCCAGTACCTGCCATGAAATATGTTCGGGGTGAGTTTCTGACCTTTATGCAGGAAATTTTAACGGGCGACCGAGCAAGACAGCGTGGTTTATTCAATCCGGATTATGTGAATAAGTTGCTGAATAAACCAGAATCTTACCTGACAAGGCTGCAAGGCAGTAAATTATGGCACCTGGCCCTGCTGGAATTTTGGTTGCAACGAAATGTGGATAAACAGTAGGTGTCGTCCTTAAATATCTAAGTCAAAATCAAAGGATTTGCCACAGAGGCGCGGAGGCGCAGAGAAAAGCTTTGATGTTTGGCTTAGTTGTCTCAGTGCAGGCCAGTCCAAAAGCACAAATCAGAGGTACGGTTACAAATTAAATATTCTGGTTTTCCTCTGTGTCTCCGCGCCTCCGTGGCGGGTTTTGTCTTTTGACTTTAATCTTATACAGCCAATGCGCAGCTCAAAATAATGCCAATAGTCTCTTTAAATTCCTTAATATCATCACCATTGTTATGTCCTGAACTGGTTTTTTTTTAAAAACCTAGTAAAATACTCGGGATTAGCCGCTGAGTCTGGACTTATCAGAGATCTTTATCTGATAGACCAACAGCATTTTATAGATATTTTAAGTTTGAGGTTTTGTTGTATGGATGTTCTGGATCGAATTCGCGAGCAAGTTGAAGGCAATACTGTCATGTTATACATGAAAGGCACACCACAGTTTCCAATGTGTGGTTTTTCAAGTCGTACGGCTGAAGCGCTGAAGCAGTGCGGTCAGGAGTTTGGTTACGTCAATGTACTGGCAGACCCTGAAATTTTTGAAAACCTGCCACGTTATGCAGACTGGCCAACTTTCCCACAGCTTTACATTAATGGTGAGCTGGTCGGCGGTTGTGATATTACAGTCGAAATGTTTGAGAAAGGCGAGCTGAAACCAATGGTTGAAGCGGCAGTTAACGCCGGTTAAATATCGACTGACAATATTGTCAGGCAAAAAAAACAGGAGCCTCGGCTCCTGTTTTTTTTGCCTGTTAGTTTATAAGCAGACAAAATCGTCGTTAATAAACCAGCTGATTTCTGCCGGCATCTTTTGCCAGATAGAGTTTGTCATCAGCGCATTTCATGATTTCTTTAACCGATGGTTTTTCACCGCCACCACGGTAATAGCAGGCGCCCACAGACACAGTAACTTCCAGCGCGCCGGCGTTGGTCTGGAAGGGACGGCTGTTAATGGTGCTGACGATGCGTTCCAGTGAGGATAGTTTGAAATGATCCTGTTGGGTGTAATGCATGATAATGCCAAATTCTTCACCACCAATTCGGGTCACCAGATCAGTCGGGCGCACACAGCGACGAAGGCGACGGGTAAAGCCAATTAAAATTTCATCACCAACATCATGACCATAGGTGTCATTGATGTTCTTGAAGTGATCAATATCGAGCATGGCATAACAAACGCCACTCTTTCGTGAAGACGCTGAAAGCAGGTGAGCATCAAGCTCTTTCAGCAATAAGCGACGGTTACCAATACCGGTGAGTGGATCGGATAACGCCACTTCTTCAAGGTGTTTGACCATATCGCTGAGCTCCTGACTGGACTCAAGCAACATGTTTTGTAATTGATTAATACGCGCAACCGAAATAATGCGGGCAATCATTTCGCGAGGGTTCGGTGGCTTGGTCAGGTAATCATCAACACCACGGCTAAAGGCTTCTTCCATATGCTCCATGCCTTCCTGAGCGGTGAATAAGATGATGCCGGTGTAACAATTCTTTTCTTCATCTGAATCACGGATATGGTCAGTTAATTCCAGACCATCCATCTCCGGCATGACCCAGTCAGCAATAACAATATCGGCTTTTTCTTCGGCCAGCATCTCAAGTGCCTGCTGTGCACTGTCTGCCATACGTAACTTTGTGAACCCGGCTTTGGCCAGCGTGGATTTGACAACAGCCCGACTAAATTGCAAATCATCAACAATCAGTATCGAACTATCTTTGTAAGAAATCATAGTGGTGCCTTCAATAAAACAGCTATTTTTATAAGTTGTGATAATTCTAACTTATATAGCTTATAAAAGGCTTAAGTGTTTGATATTGTGTTTAAATTTTAGACATTTTGTCCCATTTATTGACAATTTTGCAGAAAAGCTCAGCCGTCTTTCGGGCATCATAGACAGCGGAATGCGCATTGCTGTCATCCCAGTCAATTTCTGCTGCCTGCACGGCTCGTGATAACACGGTTTGACCATAAGCCAGGCCGGCCAGCGATACGGTGTCGAACATACTGAACTGATGAAAAGGATTTCGGGCGAGCTTATTGCGCTCAGCCGCGGCATTAACAAAATTAAGATCCAGCGTTGTGTTGTGTCCGACCATCACCGCACGGGTACAGCCGGTTTTTTTGATTTCTTTGCGTATGGTTTGAAACACCAGTGTCAGCGCCTCAAACTCGGTTTTGGCCATACGAAAAGGATTATATGGATCAATGCCATTAACTTCCATCGAAGCCGGTTCCATGGTCAGGCCTTCATAGGGTTTAATATGACAAGAAACGCTTTCTTTGATACCCAGTTCTCCGTTATCATCAAACTCTAAAATGAGTGCAGATATTTCAAGCAAGGCATTCTTTTTATGGTCGAAACCACCGGTTTCAACATCAACAACAACGGGTAAAAATCCGCGGAAGCGGCTGGACATCATGCTGGTTGTATTACTCTGAGACATATTCAAACAATCGAAGGTTAATCCACTACACTTAGAGCCATGGACGTTATACAAAGAAAGGTATTCTACAGCACAGCCCGAATAATTTGTTGTTTATTCTGTCTTCTGTTCTTACAACCACTCAATGCCGAAACAGATGATGAGACAGTTCTTCATCCGCAGGGCTTATTGTGGAAGCTGCAAAAAGCAGGTCATGAGGATAGTTACTTGTTTGGCACTATCCACATGAGTGATGAGCGCGTACTGGAACTGGTTGACGTGGTTAACGACGCCATTGTCAGCAGCGAAGTATTTGCAATGGAAGTGTTGCTGGATAAGGCAGGTCAGCAGAGCCTGAGTCAGTCGACTTTTTTTACTGATGGCGAATTGCTCGAAGACTATATCGATGATGTGATGCTCGACCAGATCAATATCATCATGACGCAATATTATGGTATCCGCCCGGCCGTGGTAAATCTGATGAAGCCCTGGGCAGTGATGGCCACCATCAGTTCACCACCACCTGAAAGTAATAAAACGGTGCTTGATGTAGAGCTGCAAAATCTGGCAACAGAACATCAGCGAACAGTCATCGGGCTGGAAACGGTTGAAGAGCAAATTCAGGTTTTATCTGGCATGGCGTTAACTGAGCAGCTATGGATGCTGAAAAAAACCGTTGAAGATTTCAATGACTCTATGCCAATGTGGGAACGACTGGTAGACAGTTATCTGCGCAGAGATTTACAGGCACTGTTCAATGAACAGGAATCGATGATGGATGACAGCACCACGATTGATGACCGCTTCATGGAAAAATTACTGGACCATCGAAACGTGGTAATGGCAAAACGAATGATTTCCATCATGGAAAAGAACACCCTGTTTGCAGCCATCGGCGCGCTGCATTTACCGGGTAAAAAAGGAGTGCTGCATTTACTCGAGCAGGCCGGTTATCAGGTGACGCCGGTTTACTAAAAAAAGTCTGCAGTGGCTGGTGTTCAGTTTACCGAAAACTGTCAACTGCCAACTATTTACAAACACGCCAGCGTTCGGTTTCGCCGGCATGCATCGGAATAATTTTGCCTCCGGCAAGCGGAAAAGATTCTGGCACAGTCCAGTCTTTTTTCTCAAGCGTGATGGTTTCTGTATTTCTTGGCAGACCATAAAAATCTGCACCATAAAAACTGGCAAAACCTTCAAGTTTATCCATCGCATTGTTGTCATCAAACGCACGGGCATAAAGCTCAATCGCTAGAGGTGCTGAAAAAATGCCGGCACAACCACAGCTGGATTCTTTTCTGTCCTGAGCGTGAGGCGCACTGTCGGTGCCAAGAAAAAACTTATTTAACCCAGAGGTTGCGGCTTTAACCAGTTCAAGGCGGTGCTCTTCGCGCTTTAAAACCGGCAGGCAATAATAATGCGGACGAATACCGCCTTTAAAAATTTCATTACGGTTGTATAGCAAGTGCTGTGGCGTGATAGTGGCAGCAACAAACTGGTCGGTATCAGTGACAAACTGAGCCGCATGTTTGGTGGTGATGTGCTCGAACACAATCTTCAGTTCCGGCATATCATTTTTTAAAGGCTCTAAAACCTGCTCAATAAAGCGGGCTTCGCGGTCAAACACATCAACCGAGGGATCAACCACTTCGCCATGAATCTGTAAAATCATGCCATGCTTTTGCATGGTTTCCAGCGTTTTGTAACAGTTTTTAATGTCAGTGACGCCGGCATCTGAGTTCGTGGTTGCGCCAGCAGGATAGAGCTTAAAACCATGCACAATGCCGCTGTCTTTTGCCCGCATGACTTCGTCAGCCGGTGTGTTATTGGTCAGATATAGAGACATTAGCGGTTCAAATTGGTGAGACTCTGGTACCGCATCAAGTATGCGCTGACGATAAGCCTGTGCCATTTCGGTCGTGGTCACCGGCGGTGTCAGGTTAGGCATAATAATAGCGCGGGCAAACTGGCCGCTGGTATGAGGTACCAGGTCGGTTAAAACATCACCATCGCGCAAATGCAGGTGCCAGTCATCAGGGCGGGTCATTTCTAATGTCATTTTGATATCCGTTGGATTAATGAATGAATTATCGCAGATTTCAGCGCAATAGTAATAATAGATGCAGCAGGCGGGCTGTTTGATAAAAGACGTTTATTGTTTATCCAGGGAGTCGGCATAATATGCAACAAACAGGTTTACAGAGGCGAAAGGGGTGTGCGGTGTTATTGAGGCCTTCGCTGGCGCCGCGCATCGTGAAAGCTTTTGCGATCAAACTGCTTTTTACATATCATGGTTCTCTTTCATTAAGTCACAGGGCTTTTTTTTGAATTTTATTCCCGTCATACCATTGCTGCGCATCATGGGTTTGTTATCCGGTCCTCAGGATTTACCGGCTTCCAGTTCATTGCTGACGCGTCTGTTAATGCTCTACCTTGTCACCGGCATGCTGGTCTTGTTGCCGGGCTCAGAAGATTTGTTTACAGCAGTTACTTTAATGCTGATGGATTTAATTTTACTGATCGTTTTTTTAAAGTTTTGCCTTTACACCAGAAACACGTCAGCCCGCTTTTTACAGACCTTTATTGCCTGTCTGGGTGTGGGTATATTTTTTCAGCTGATCGCATTGCCGCTGGTTGTGGTGTTAAACAACACGGCAGAAGCCAGTCAGGCTGGTAATGCTATCGGTGGTTTATTTTATTTGTTGCTGGTGAGCTGGCAGGTCACGGTAATGGCGCATATACTGCGCCACGCAATGAACATGATGTTATCACTGACACTGATGCTATCCTTTTCCTACTTGTTGCTGATCATTTTTTTAAGCAACCGGGTGGTCGCGCTGTTAGCCGGTGGCGCTTAATTTTATGAATGAAAGAAAAATAATATGCACATACATATTCTAGGTATCTGCGGAACGTTCATGGGCGGTGTTGCCGTGCTGGCTCGACAGGCAGGGCATGTCGTCAGCGGCTCTGATATGAATGTCTACCCGCCAATGAGTACTCAGCTGGAAGAGCAGGGGATTGAGCTGATTCAGGGTTATGATCCGGAGCAGCTTAAAGATGAGCCGGATCAGGTCGTGGTCGGCAATGTCATGACCCGTGGCAAACCGGTTGTTGAATACGCATTAAACAGAAACCTGTCTTATACCTCAGGGCCACAATGGCTTTATGAAAACGTATTAAAAGACCGCTGGGTATTAGCCGTGGCCGGCACACATGGCAAAACCACAACAGCCAGTATGCTGGCCTGGATTTTAGAGTACGCCAATTTAAACCCGGGTTTTTTAATCGGCGGCATACCGGCTAATTTTGGTCTTTCAGCGCGCCTGGGTGATTCACCTTTTTTTGTGGTTGAAGCTGATGAATACGACACCGCATTCTTCGACAAGCGTTCTAAATTTGTGCATTATCATCCGCGCACGTTAATCATGAATAATCTTGAGTTTGATCACGCTGATATTTTTGAAGATCTAAATGCAATCAAAAAACAGTTTCATCATCTGGTCAGAATTGTGCCCGGCGAAGGGCTTATAGTCAGCAATGGCGATGACGAGAATCTCGACGACGTGCTGGAGCGGGGCTGCTGGACAAGCACAGAAAAGTTCTCCGCCATGCAACCTTCTGGCTGGAGTGTGCGTTTAGAAGATGAGTCGGGTCAAAAATTTGATGTACTTTTAAATGGCGAAAAACAAGCCACGGTTAACTGGACAATGATAGGCGCACATAACCGCAGTAATGCACTGGCGGCGATTGCGGCTGCTCGTCATGCCGGTGTGCCGGCTGATGTTGCAGCTGAAGCCTTGTCCGCGTTCAAAGGCGTGAAAAGACGTCAGGAAGTGATCGGTCAGATAAATGATATAACGATTTACGATGATTTTGCCCACCACCCGACGGCTATCGAAGAAACGCTGCAGGGTTTGCGTCAGCGTGTCGGGCAACAACGCATTATTGCCGTGCTCGAACCCCGCTCCAACACCATGCGCATGGGTGTACATAAAGATAAAATAGCAGCCTCACTGGCAGAAGCCGATGAAGTATTGCTTTTTCAGCCAGCGGATATCGACTGGGGGCTGGACAGCGTGATCGCTGAGCTGGGTGATAAAGGCCGGCTTTTTAGCTCGACGGATGCTATTATTGAAACATTAATAACAGTGATGAAACCCAATGATCAGGTCATTATCATGAGTAATGGCGGCTTTGAAGGTTTACATCAGCGATTACTATCGGCAATGGACGCTGACTAATTCTGACGGATTCATGAATGTTACGCATTAGTACCAAACAACAGAAAGCACCCAAGCGTATTGGTCGGTACAGTATTCTCGATACACTGGGACGTGGTGCAAGTGGAACGGTTTATAAAGCTTATGACCCGTTTGTTCAGCGTCATGTCGCCATCAAATTTTCCTCAGACTTATCTCAAATAGAAGACCGTCAGGCCCGTGATCAGGTATTGCGCAGCTTTTTTCGTGAAGCGTATGCCGCTGGTAATTTGCATCACCCGAATATCGTCGCGCTTTACGATGCCGGCATGCAGGGCAGTCACAGTTATATAGTGATGGAATTTGTCGACGGCAAAACCTTAAAACTGTATTCAAAAGATCAGGCAAAAATTCCGGTCACAGCCACCATTGATGTCATCGTGCAGTGTTGTGAAGCACTGGATTACGCCCACGACAAAGGTGTTATTCATCGTGATATAAAACCCAGCAATATTCTGATCACAGAAGATGGCGACGTAAAGCTGGCCGATTTTAGTATTGCCCACGTCAATCGTTCAGATGATACTCAGGCCATCGGCTTAACCGGTTCGCCCATGTACATGTCGCCGGAAGTTGTGCGTGAAGAAATTGCCGGGCCGCAAAGTGATATTTATTCACTGGGTGTGGTGATGTATAAATTGCTCACCGGCGAAGTACCGTTTACGCCCGGCAATATGCACAGCGTGATGTATCAGATTGCCAATCACACACCAAAACCGGTCACTGAAATTCGTCCCGACCTGCCATTACGAATTGCCGAAATTGTGGATAAATGTCTGCTCAAAGATCCCAGTCGCCGTTATCAGTACGGCTATGAGCTGGCGCATGATTTAAAAACCTGTATTTCAGACCTGCATTTTCACGAAGAAAAAATCGGCGATCGTGAAAAAAGAAAAATGCTCAGCACACTGGAATTTTTCAAAGGCTTTCGTGAAGAAGAAATTGACGAAGTACACAGAGTCAGTCAGTGGTTAAGTTACCGCCCGGGCGAAACCATTATTCAGGAAGGTGAAAGCGAGAATGCATTTTATGTTCTGGCGCTGGGTTCGGTGGATGTGAAATCCGGTGAACTACTGGTTGATACGCTGAAAGTAGGCGAGTGCTTCGGTGAAATGGGGCTGGTGAACGAAGAGGTGCGCAGCGCCACAGTGGTTGCCAGAAGCTTTATATTGCTGATGAAATTATCCGGTATGGCGCTGAATGAAATATCAGAAACCTGCCAGCTTCGTTTTTATAAAAAGTTTGCACAGACATTATCCGAACGTCTGCTGCAAAGTAATCAGCGCTGTATTGAGAATACGCTGAATAGCAATTCAGGTTCAGAAAAAAACGCAGCAAAGAAAACAAAAAAAGACCCGGTCAAACCTAAAGTTGTGTCTAAAAGTAAAGATAAATCATCAGGTAAATCA
>Ga0316205_10005157_pt1 | contig 10985 bp, 9 predicted proteins | sample 3monthpyrite_MG_FD_204941 | JGI IMG/M metagenome (GOLD analysis project Ga0316205, IMG submission 204941) | Microbial mat bacterial communities from mineral coupon in-situ incubated in ocean water Damariscotta River, Maine, United States -... | ecosystem: Environmental > Aquatic > Marine >...
TATGCAGGGCGATCTGGACGAAATTATTGACGCGTTGACCGCTGATGCCCAAGCGCGAATGCTGGCCGAACAGGGCCTATGAGCGACGCGCTGTCTTCAGCGATCGTGCGGCTGCATGAGGCGGGGATACCCGATCCATCTAACGAGGCACGTCGGCTGGAAGCCCTTGCAGCGGAGCAGGGCGTTGATCTGGCCGGTTTGGTTGCCCGCCGCGCAACCCATGAGCCGTTTTCTCACATTGCAGGTCGCCGCGCGTTTTGGAACCACGACTTCTTCGTCTCCAGCGATGTGTTGGACCCGCGCCCGGACACCGAGACGCTCGTGGAAGCCGCGCTGAGTTTGCCCTTCGACACTGTTTTGGATTTGGGCACAGGCTCAGGGTGCATCCTGTGCTCTTTGCTGGCCGAGCGCGCCTCTACCACGGGCACTGGCACCGACATCTCCGCCGCTGCCCTCGACGTGGCACGGCGCAATGCGGAACACACTGGTATGGCGTCCCGCGCGAATTTCATTGAAAGCGACTGGTTCGCAGCAGTGGAGGGGCGCTTTGATTTGATAACGTCGAACCCGCCCTACATCACCGAAGCTACCTATGCTGAGCTGCATCCAACGGTGCATCGATTCGAGCCGCGGATTGCGTTGACACCGGGCGGCGACGGGTTGACCCCCTACCGCGTGATCGCGGCTGAGGGCGCGGGGTTTCTGAATTCCGACGGCTATGTCTTGGTCGAGATTGGCCATGATCAAGGGGCCAGCGTAGAATCTATCTTTAAGGCGCGAGGGTGGCGCGATGTCGCCTGTATCCCCGACCTCAATGGCAAAGACCGCGTGATTCGCGCGAAAGCGCCACAATAGCTTTGAAATGAAGCGAATTCCCGCGTTTCGCCGCAGAATCAGCTTGCAAATCATTGGCTCGGCTGCTTTTGTCTTCCGCAGTAGGACGCAGGCGTTTCACGCGCCCCCTACGCTTAAGCCCAAAATAAGGTCTCAATCCTAATGTCATGGGGACACCGCGAGCTAAGAAGCGGTCAGGATTGATAACAAGACCGAAGCGCTAACGGCTGGAACCCAAAACTCATGAGATCAACGAAGTCCCGCTCGCGCGGAAAGAACCGCAATAACAACAACCGCTCTGGCGTTAATGTCGTCAATCGAGTGTTTGACAGCTCTGGCCCTGAGGGCAAGGTGCGCGGTACTCCGCAGCAGATTATCGAGAAATACCAGCAGCTGCACCGTGACGCACAGCTGTCCAATGACCGTGTCGCCGCCGAAAACTTTTCGCAACATGCAGAGCATTACGCACGCATGTTGGGCGAGGCCATGAAAGAGCAGGAGGCCCGCCGCGAGGCGCACGAGGCCCAGCAACAAGCGCAGCGTGAGCAGCAGCAAAAACGCGACCAGAATCAAAGCCAGCACCAGAACCAAAACCAAAACCAGAATCGCGATCAGTCGCGCGCGCGCTCTGACGACCAGCAGCCAGATGTCAGGGTGGCCGACATGTCGCCCGCAGCGCTGGCCGCCGCAGCCGAATCCCGCGCGGGCGAAGGCAGGCAGCCGGATGTGATTGATCTGTCTGAAGAGGCCGATTCCGGCGGTAGCGGTCTGGTTGAGACGGCTGAAGCCGCGCCAAAACCAGCCCGTAAGCCACGGACGCGGAAGCCAAAAGCCAAGCCTACCGAAACGGCTGAGACTCCGAAGGACGAAACGCCGGTAGCTGAGTAATCAGCTGCGGGCCAATTCGCGGGCCAACGCACAAAACGCTTCCAGCGAGACTTGTTCTGCCCGCTCTGTGGGTGGAATTCCTGCGGCGCGCAAGCGGTCTTCGATGTCAGGCCCCAATACTTTCAAAGCGGCACGCAGCATTTTGCGACGTTGATTAAACGCCGCGCCAACGATTCGCGACAGCACGGCGGCATCCGCCTCAAAGCGTGGCGTCTCAAGCGCGGTTAAATGAACCACCGCGGAGTGGACCTTGGGGGCAGGCACAAAGGCCTCTGGCGGTAATTCCATAACGATCCGCGCATCGGCCCGCCACTGTGCCAGCAGTGCCAAACGCCCGTATTTCTTAGTGCCCGGCGCGGCCACGATCCGCTCTGCAACCTCGCGTTGGAACATCAGCGTCAGGCTTTGCCAGAAGGGCGGCCACTCTTTCGGGGTCAGCCAACGCACCAGCAATTCGGTCCCCACATTGTAGGGCAAGTTCGCCGCCACGCGGATCGGGGGCGTCAGGTGCTCCAGCGGGTTTACCTCCAGCGCATCCCCTTGGATCACCTGCAATCGTCCGGGGTAGGCGTCTGAAATCTCAGCCAAAGCAGGCAGGCAACGCGGATCTTTCTCAACGGCTAGTACCCGTCGCGCCCCTTCGGCCAATAGGCCCCGCGTCAAGCCGCCGGGGCCGGGGCCAACTTCAAGCACGTCGCAGTCCGACAAATCGCCCGCTTGCCGCGCGATCTTGGCGGTCAGGTTCAGGTCCAGCAGGAAGTTTTGCCCGAGGCTTTTTTTGGCCGACAACTCATGGGTGCGGATCACCTCCGAGAGCGCGGGAAGCCCGTCTATCTGCGCCACGCTTAAGGCTCCATCGCTTTGATAGGTTTCATCATTGCCGTTTGCCCGCCATGTCCCACGCCATACGAAGGGCCGCAACGGTCGATGTCGGGTCCGCGATGCCCTTGCCAGCGATGTCGAATGCAGTGCCGTGGTCGGGTGAGGTGCGAATAAAGGGCAAGCCCAAGGTCACGTTGACCCCGCCCGCAAAATCTATGGTCTTGATCGGGATCAACGCCTGATCGTGATACATGCATATCGCGGCGTCGTAGCGTTCGCGAGCTTGCGCGTGGAACATGGTGTCAGCGCTCATCGGGCCTGACAGGCGCATGCCATCTTGCGACAGGCGTTCCAAAAGCGGGGAGATCATGTTGATCTCCTCGGTGCCCATCGCGCCACCTTCACCTGCGTGCGGGTTCAGGCCCGCCACCGCCAAGCGCGGCTCGGCGATCCCAAAGTCGCGTATGAGCGCCGCTTGAGTGATGCGAAGTGTGTCTTCCAGCAGCTTTGGCGTCAGCGCAACTGGAACCTCCGCCAATGGTATATGAATCGTGACGGGAACGACATGCAGATCGGGGCAGGCCAGCATCATCACCACATGCTCGACGCCAGCTAACGCGGCAAGGTATTCTGTGTGTCCCGGATAGGCGAAACTGGCACCATCCTTCAGGGCCTTTTTGTGGATTGGCAGGGTGCAGAGCGCTGCGGCCTCACCCTTGCGAACGAGATCAACCCCGCGCGCAATCACGTCAATCACACCTTGCGCGTTGCGCGGGTCAGGTATGCCCGGCGTCGCGTCGCCCAAAAAGTCGTGGTGCAGAAGGGGCAGTGCGGTCTCGTTGCCAGTGACGTCATCAACGGCGGTCACTTCTGTCACAGAGCCACTGACGTGCCGACGATCTGCCAACAGTACCATCGGCACCTCGCCCTGAAGGGCATCGAACGCGGTGTGGGCTATCTCAAGGCCAACCCCCGCAGGCTCGCCGCAGCTCACCACAACGGGAGGGCGCTTGATCATTGCTCGACGATGATTGCGTCGGCGCGGAGTTCTTCAAGAAAGCTATCCGCATAGGAGGAGATACGCCGGTTGAACAACTGATCACGGACATTAGCGCGCAGGTCGATTTCTTCGCCATTTTCGTCCAGCGGTATGTCAAGGGTCCGGCCGCAAAGCATGAGATACACCAAAAACTGGCCGTCTTGACGGGCCAGTGCCGTGGACACTTCATTGCTGTCGAGCTTTGCCAACTCAAGCGCTACGTCACCAGGAACCTCGGCGGCAGGTAGAACCGTGCGTTCGAAATATTCAGGCGGCAAATCCTTGGCGGCGGCATAGAGATCGTCGCATGTGTCATAGCGCGTCTCAAATGCCTTGGCTTGCGCCAGTGTCTCGGGTGTGCGGCCACCGGGGAACAGCACGGTGGCGTATTCAAGGGCTTGCGTCTCTGGCGATGTGGCCTCGGTTTCCTCAAGGCCGCGTAGCTGGAATATGCCTACCGCGTTGCCAAGGCTCAGCGGCTCGCTCACTTCGCCCGGACCAAGGGTCAGAACGACGGCGCGAATTTGTGGCGGCACATTGCCCAAAGGCAGCCATTCAAGACGCCCGCCACGTTCGCGGGTGGGGGAGGCGGAGTAGCGTCGCGCCGCCGCGCTGAATGCGCCCTCAGATTTGATGGTTTCAGACAGGCGCTGCGCCAGTGCCTGATTGCGCTCCGCGACCGGAGGGTCCAATGGCAGGACGATCTCGGCCAGAAGCACGCGTGCGCCGCCAGCAGAGCCTTGCAACGCCATCGCGCGGTCCACTTCGGGTTCGGTCACTTGGCTGCGTGCGCCAAAGCGACCTTGGACCAATTCGCGCCACGCAAGCCCCGCGGTCACGAAATCGCGGAATGTTTCGGCGGACACGCCAGCCTGACCCACGGCCGTGATGAACTCGTCAGCCGTCAGATTGGCGCGGGCAGCAAATTCTTCCATACCTTCGGTGATCTGGGCTTCTGACGGAGCGATTCCGGCACGTTGGGTTTCCATCAAGCGCAGCCGGTCGTCGATCAGCCCTTTACGGGCCTCGGACTTTGCGTTTCCAGGCGCGCGGAGCACATTGAGGAACAGCTCGCGCTGTTGCAGTTCGTAATTGGTGACGACCAGATCGTTCACCGTGATGGCGGTCTGGAACAACCCTTGCTGTTGCGCATTTGCAGCAGGGGCCAATAAGGCCAGTGCCGCAAGAGAGAACGCAAAAATTCGGGTCAGGAGCGCATGTATCGGGATCATTTTTCTGCTCTGTTCTTATCCGTTGCACTGTTTGGCGAAGCTGGCTCCGCCCCCTCGTCCGCCGAGGCCCGCAAGTTGGACCGACAGGCTAAGGTCCGTCGTTGGCGACACACTAGTCGAAGTCGTGAAGCGGCGCGAGACCGAAAGGTTCATTTTTGCGCATTCGTTTTGGTAGGTAATGCCTAACCCAGCCTCGGTGGTGCGATCATCGACAAAATCGTAGCGCAGCTCGCTGGACAAGGTCCAGTACTTCGATACGCGGTAGGCCCCCTCGAAGGCCAGCTCGGAGGTGTCGGTGGGGCGGCCCTCGGACGCATCCGCCTCGAGCCACGCAAAGGTGGAAGCCAGCTGAAAAGCGTCAGTCGTCCAGCCAAAACGCATCTCGTTGCGCGCAAAGGAGAACTGGTCGTCGAATATCGCCCGGTTGATCAGGTCAAACCGCTCGCCTACTTTCAACTGGGCCGCGACAAGCCAATCGGACTTCGTGCCGGTCAGGCCGGTTGACGTGGAAAACTGGTTCAGATCATCGTGGCGCAGAATACGCCCGACGGTCAGTCCCAATTTCCAACCCTTATGGCTTTCACGGGTGTAGGTCACTCCAAGGTTCAGCCGGTTGCCAAGCTCGCGGTTATCCACGCCGGGCGCCCGAGAAAATTCAAAAATATTGGCCTCGTCGAACTCTGCCAGCAGGCTGTCTTCGTTATCGACGCTGTTGCTGCTGCTGTTCTTGGACAGCACCAACTGTACTACGGGCTCCAGTAAATGGTTGGCGCGTTTGCCTTGACGCAGCATAGGCCACCGCCATTCCACTGCAGCATAGGGTGTTACTTCAACGGTATCGTCAAACGCAAGTGTAGGGTTTGGGCGCGGTTGTCCAATCTTGTAACCGTCCACGTACAGGGCGCCCTCGGCTGCGAACATCATCCCGTTGTTCCAGACCCAATCGCGGCGCCACTCGGCCGAGGTCGAAATGCGAACCACGTCGCGCGACAACCCGGCATTGGTTGGGTCGGTATCCGCACGGCGGTAGTGGCCATGCGCCTGCGCCGTCAACGTGGCGATGCCACCTAATGATGACGGCGAGAACCGTTTCACATAGGTTGCGTCGCCGACGATGGTTGGCAAAGTGCGGTTGTCGTCACTATCGCGTAGCGATTTGTAGTGGATAAGCTCTGCGCCAATATACTCGTCACGGCTGGCGCGCTCGACCGAGATCGCGCTGTCGAGGATGTCCTTGTCAGAATAATCATAGAGCAGGAGGTAACCCGCGTCTGATACCAACTCCACGTCAAACTTGCCGGTAAAGCCACGACCCAGAGCGAAGGTGCCATCCGCAAACAAATAGCTGCGGGTATCGAGGCCTGTCAGGTTGTCATCGGTCACTGCGCCGTTCAGCTCAATCTCGCCTTTGGCGAATTTCTGCCGGTAGCGCGCTTCAAGGGTCTTGGCACCCTTGCTGGTTAGCCATGGCGTCAGAGTCAGGTCGGCGTGGTCGCCCAATGTGAAGAAATACGGTGTCCGCAGCCCAACACCTAAATCGCCGTTGGAGCGCAATTCGGGGAACAAGAACCCGTTCGACCGATCTACGGTGGGGTCCGGCATCCGCAGGTAGGGGGTGTAGAATACGGGCACACCCAACACGCGCAAAGTCGCTTCATCGAAGTAGATCTGCCGTTCCACCGAGTCGTGAACAACCCGCTTTGCCCGAATTTCCCACAATGGAATGGGGTTGCTTTCGCAGATAGAACAGCTGGACGCGACGGATTTATAAAATTGAGTATAGCGGCCCTCGGTCCGGCGGATTTCGGCGGCCGCGAGCTGCAACTGCTGGGCGTAAACCACCCGCGCGCTCTTGAGGACTCCATCTTGCAGGTCGCCCGAAAGCTCCGCGAATTCGGCGGCGATCAGGGTGTCGGTCTGATCGATGATATAGATCGGCCCCGTGACCACCAGCGTATCGGTTTCGCCATTGTAGGAGATTGACTGCGCACGCAACCGGATCCCGTTTTGCAGTATCTCCACATTGCCGGATGCGCGCAATTCCTGCGTGTCACTGGCAAAGACGACACTGTCGGCCACAAGGCTTGCGGTGTCGATTGTCTGCTGCTGCGCGAAGCCCGGGGCTGTGGCACCCACAGCCAAGAATAACGCAAATAGGGCCGCACGCATATCAGCCGTCCTCCGTATGCAACAAAAGGCCCAAAGACAGAAAGATACCTGCCAAAGGTGGAGCCCATGCGGCCACCAGTACCGGAATTTGACCGTTCTGGCCAAGTACTTGAGCGAAATTTCGCAAGAAGAAGATGCCAAACCCCATAAGCACCGCGAATAGCACCATAAGCCCGGTGCGGCCGAACCGAGTATGGCGCATCGTGAACCCCGCTCCGATCAAGACCATGGCGACCAGCAACACTGGGTTTGCAAGCTCCATATTCAACCAAACACGGTGTTGCAGCGCCGAGAGTCCGGCGCGATCCAGTTGACGAATGAACTTGGGCAACTCCCAGATCGGGATTGACGAGGGGGTGCCAAAACTATCGCGGATTTGGTCGCGGGTCAGATCGGATTTCACATTGAGTTGCGGGTGAACAACAGCGCCCGTTTCCGGATTGTCCAAGTCGGTAAAGGTCCAGCGTTTGGCTTTCGACAAAAGCCAGGCACCGGGCTCCAGCAAAGCCTCTGAGGCCTCGATGCGGTAGTCGATCGAGCCATCCTCACTAAACCCGTAAAAGGTCACCCCGAAAAAGCGCGTGCCATCCAGATTGGAGCGATCTGCGCGGATCACCACCTGACCTCCGGCACTGGCCTGGCGCAGCCACAGCCCTTCCTCGGAGACTGAGCTGATTGATCCGCCGGTATTGGCATAGTGGCCTGAGACAATCTCAAATTTCTTCGACGTGGCCGCAACGATGGGGTTAAACACCGCCACCCCAAGCGCGCCGAACACCAGCGCACTCAGAACGGGTGCAAGCAGCGAGCGTAGGGCAGACCGGCCGGAGGCGCGTGTCACTACCATCTCGGAAGTCCGCGCAAGGCCAAGGAAGAGGGTAATCGTTGCCAGTACAACCAAGAGCGGCAGCATCCGGTACATGGTCGCGGGCGCGTTGAGCAAAGCAAGTTGCCCCGCCTCCATGACACCTACCTGCTCGCTGTCAAAACGGCGCATTTGCTCAACCAGATCGATCAGCAGAACGATGCCAAAGAATACCCCGAAAACCAGTGTGAAAGACCACACGAAGCGGCGGGCGAAATAGAGATCAAGCCTCATACCGGTACCCCTTTGGGCGCACGCCCACGAAGTCGTTTCATCGACGCTGAATAGAGCAGCGCCGCCGCAATAAGCCCGCCAATTGCGGGGGCGGCATAGGCCAGCCAAAACAGCGCCGCGTCCTTGCGGGCTGTCTCTTCCGCGACGTTGGACGTCATTTGCACCAATATGATCAATACGACGGCAATCAGCACTTGCCGCCAGACCCCGAAGCGCGAGAATCCTCCCATCATCAACGTGGCGAAGCCCATGAGAGGCACGACAATCGCGAGCAATGACTTGGCAAAGCGGTCATGTGCCTCGAACAGGAAGTCCGGCAATTCGCCATAGGCCGAAGCAAGATCAACTTCTGATGGGTTAAGCAACACCGCTGTGGGCAACTCCCGCAGGTCGCGATTTCGCGCACCACTTGGCCCAATCAGCGCGCCGATGTCATAGGAGAAGTCAACGAAGGCTACAGTGGACAGACGGCCAGTCTCCGGCTGGAATGTTTGCGCCAGACCATCCCGCATCACAAGGCGCGGGCCGGTATCTGCGCGTACCAGAAAGGCGCGCTTGGCGGTGTAGGTCACGACGGCTGCCGGGTCGCGACTGTCTTCCAGAAACAACTCCTCCAACTCACCCAGTTCAGTAATGTTACGGATGTAGACGGCAATGTTCGTGGTTGGATGCAGAAACTGACCTTCCTTTAGGAATTGTGCGGTGATGTCCTTTGAAATTTCCTGACTGCGTCCCGCAAGCTCGGTGCGCGCGGCGGGGACAAGCACATGCGCCAAAACAGCAACCAGCAGCGCCACCAACACGCCAAAATAGATCACCGGCCGCCCAATGCGCAGTGCAGAGGCACCGGCGGTTTGTAGCACCACCAGTTCCGAATCCGAACTTAGCCGGTTGGTCACGTAGATCGCCGCAACGAAGCCTGAAATCGGCAGCACAATCAAAATGACGTAAGGCAGCGTCAGCAGAGTAAATTCCAAAAACACCAAGGCAGATTGGCCGTCGCTGATGAGCTGGTCGAACAGGCCGATCGCGCGGTTCACCCAATAGACGGATACCAAAATTAGCGAGAAGAAGCCGAACAGCACCAGTAGTTGCGACAGCATGTATCTGTCGAATCGTGCCAAGCCCTGTCCTCCCTAGTTGTGGCCCGCTTTTTAGCTCAAAATCCGGGGGTGGAACAGGGGGGTTCTGGTCATTGCCCTTCGCCCGCGCTAGCAATGGGGAAACCCCTTCAAGATAGGCAGACCAATGACCGCTCTGATCCCCGTAGACTTCGCCGCCACCGACATCGACGCCATCAAGGATATGGAAGGGCGCTTGGCGATTTTTGTTCCCCCTGCGGGCACTCTTGATGCGACGGCGAAGCGCGTGAACCGCCTGACCCGCGGCTCCGTCGCGCGTGCGGTGTCCAGCGACGCCTTTGAGAAGCTCGAAGATGGCGCTGCCATGGTGCTGTCCTATCCGGTGAACATTCCGGCTGAGGCTGTGATCATTGTGAAGTTGGCCCGTCGCCCCGCCATCGGTGAAGCTCGCAAGGCGGGGGCGACATTGGCCAAGCAGACCGGCAAATCCAAGGTGACGGCTTTGTGCGGTAACCTGCGCCGCGCCCATGAGCTGGCATACGGCATGTTGCTGCGCGCCTATGACTATACCGACCAAAAAACAGCGGAGCAGACTGCGCATGAGGGTGTGACCATCATGGTCAACGCCCCTGACGAGATGAAAGCCGCGTTTGACGGATTGGATGCCTTGGCCGAAGGCGTGTTTTTCACCCGCGATCTGGTGAACATGCCGGCCAACGTGCTGACCACCACAGAGTTTGCCAAGCAATTGTCGGACCTGAAGAAACTGGGCCTGAAGGTCGAGGTGCTTGAAGAAAAGGACCTTGAAAAACTTGGCATGGGGTCGCTGCTGTGCGTGGGGCAGGGCTCCGATAGTCCGTCCAAAGTGGTCGTGATGGAATGGGAGGGTGGCACTAAGGACGATAAGCCGTTTGCGCTGGTCGGGAAGGGTGTTGTGTTCGACACTGGCGGCATTTCTATCAAGCCTGCCGCTGGCATGGAAGACATGACCATGGATATGGGCGGCGCGGGCGTCGTGGCGGGCGTGATGAAGTCGCTGGCGATGCGTAAAGCCAAGGCCAATGTGGTTGGCCTTGTTGGGCTGGTTGAAAACATGCCGTCCGGCAATGCCGTGCGCCCCGGTGATGTGGTGACATCCATGAAGGGGGACACCATCGAGGTGATCAACACCGACGCCGAAGGCCGTTTGGTGCTGGCCGATGTGCTTTGGTATGCGCAGGAGCGGTTCGAGCCGTTGGGCGTGATCAACCTCGCCACGCTGACGGGAGCCATCATCATCGGTCTGGGCCATGAGAACGCAGGTGTGTTCTCCAATAACGACGCGCTGGCCAACGCTTTCCTGAAGGCCGCAAACGTTGAGGAAGAAGGCGCTTGGCGTATGCCGATGGGCAAGGCCTATGACGATCAGCTGAAATCGCGCATCGCGGATATGAAGAACGTCGGCGGGCGTCCTGCGGGCTCGATCACGGCGGCACAGTTCCTAGAGCGTTTTGTGAAACCGGAAACCCCTTGGATCCACCTTGATATTGCAGGCGTCGCCTCGGTGAAAACTGATACCGACTTCGCCCCAAAAGGCGCAACCGGCTGGGGCGTGCGGGCGCTGAACCGTCTAATTATGGATAACTTTGAGGGCGAATAGCCATGGGCGCGGCCTTTTTCTACCACATGACCACGCAACCTGTGGACGTGACCCTGCCCATGCTTTTGGGCAAGGCGCGCGGTGCTGGATGGCGTGTGGCGATCAGGGGCCGCGACGCTGCGCGATTGGATCACTTGGATATGAAGCTATGGGAGGCCGAGGGCTTTCTTGCGCATGGGCG
>Ga0316205_10005158_pt1 | contig 10985 bp, 7 predicted proteins | sample 3monthpyrite_MG_FD_204941 | JGI IMG/M metagenome (GOLD analysis project Ga0316205, IMG submission 204941) | Microbial mat bacterial communities from mineral coupon in-situ incubated in ocean water Damariscotta River, Maine, United States -... | ecosystem: Environmental > Aquatic > Marine >...
AAGCAGAAGAAGAAAAACAAGAATAGCTTCATTCTTTTCCAAATACTCGCGGGGGGAATTGCGTAGCAAGGGGGGCGGCAGCCCTCTATAACTTGCTCTTAAGCTTATAAATCAAGGCTAAGGCCTCGCGCGGTGAAAGTTCGTCGGGCGAGACCCCTTCCAGCATTTCCTCCACCGCCGATTCCTTTTCCGGCGCGGCCTGCACCGCCCCAAAAAGCGGCAGGTCATCAATCAGCACTTTGCCGGAATTTTCGCGCTCGCGCTTTTCCAGCATGGTGAGCACGGCGCGGGCGCGGGCAATAACCGCTTTGGGTAGCCCGGCCAGCTTGGCCACCTGCACCCCGTAAGAGCGATCAGCCGCGCCTGCCACCACCTCATGCAGAAAAATCACATCGCCTTTCCATTCTTTCACCGAAACCGTGGCATTATGCAGCCCGTCCAGCTTATCCGATAGCGCGGTAAGCTCATGGTAATGCGTGGCAAAAAGGGCGCGGCACTGGTTGGCATCATGCAGGTTTTCAAGCGTGGCCCAGGCGATGGAAAGCCCGTCATAGGTGGCGGTGCCGCGCCCGATTTCATCCAATATTACCAGTGCCCGGGTGCCGGCCTGATTCAAAATTGCGGCTGTTTCCACCATTTCAACCATAAAGGTTGATTGCCCACGGGCGAGATCATCTGCCGCGCCGACCCGGCTAAAAAGCTGGTCCACCAGCCCTATATGGGCAGACGTGGCAGGCACATAGGCCCCCATTTGAGCAAGAATAGCAATAATCGCGTTTTGCCGTAAAAAAGTAGATTTACCGGCCATATTTGGCCCGGTCAGCAGCCATATCGGCTTTTTATCGGCGCTCAGGTCGCAATTATTGGCAATAAACGGAGCGCTACTGCCGCGCAGGGCCGCTTCCACCACCGGGTGCCGCCCGGCTTTTATTTCAAACGCGCGTGAGCTGTCGAGCGTGGGCCGCACCCAGTCTTCTTCCACCGCCAGCGTGGCCAGCGCGGAGCAGAGGTCTATTTCCGCCAAGGCCCGCGCCACATTGGCCAGCGCTGCTGCCGTTTCCATCACCGTAGCGCGCAAGCTGTCAAATATCCGCTTTTCTATCGCCAGCGCCCGCCCAGCCGCGTTCAGAATGCGGGTTTCCAGTTCGGAAAGCTCGACTGTGGTAAAGCGCACTGCGTTGGCAGTGGTCTGCCGGTGGATGAAGCGTTCCGAATGCGGCGGGGCGAGCATTTTTCCGGCATGGGTGGCGGGGGTTTCGATGAAATAACCAAGCACATTATTGTGTTTTACTTTCAGGGCGTTAATGCCAGTTGCCAGGGTAAATTCTGCCTGCATTGCCGCAATAACCCCGCGGCCTTCGTCGCGCAGCTTGCGTGCCTCATCTAGCCCCGCATCATAGCCCTTGGCAATAAAGCCTCCATCGCGCGCCAGCAAGGGTGGCTCGGAAACCAGCGCTTCATTCAGCAGCTTGACCAACACATCATGGCCGCGCATCAGGGCGAGCGCGTCGGCGGTGCCCTCGGGCCATTCAGAGCTGCCCAGCGCCGCGCTTAGGGCCGCCGCTTGCTTAAGCGCCTCGCGCACCGCGCCAAGGTCTCGCGGGCCGCCGCGCTCCAGCGCCAGCCGCGAAAGACTGCGCTCCATATCCGGCACCTGCGCTAACTGCGCGCGGATATCGGCACCCGCCGCCTGATCTTCAACAAAACCCTGCACCATATCCAGTCGATAGGTGATAGCAGCCAAGTCATTGGACGGGCTGGTTAAACGGCTTTCCAGCAAGCGGCCACCGCCGCCTGTTAACGTGCGATCAACCACGGAAAGCAACGCACCTTTGCGCACGCCGGAAAGGGTGTGCACCAGCTCAAGGTTGCGCCGTGTCGAGGCATCTATCTGCATCCGGCTGCCGGGGTTTTCCTGCATCGGCGGCGATAGCAGCGGCATTTTCCCGCACTGGGTCAGCTCAAGATATTCAACAATAGCCCCCATGGCCGCCAGTTCGGCGCGGCTGAAATGGCCAAAGCCTTCAAGGGTGGACACCCCGAAAAGTCCACCAAGACTGCCTTTTGCGGCTTCGCTATCAAAACTTGATGGCGCCAGCGGGGTGAGTGCATAACCCGCCGTTTCAAGCTTTGTGTGCAGATCATCCGGCAGCGCATGGGAAACAAGAACTTCTTTCGGGCCAAGACGCGCCAAAAGCGGCTCCAGCGCCAGCGCGCCAAGCTCGGTGACATGAAACGCACCGGTAGAAACATCCACCCACGCGACACCATAATCCTCCCGCAAAACAGCGAGCGAAACCAGATAGTTATGGGTGCGGGCATCAAGCAGGCTGTCTTCTGTCAGGGTGCCTGGCGTGACCAGCCGCACCACATCTCGCTTGACCACCGCCTTATAGCCGCGCTTTTTGGCCTCCACCGGCGACTCCATCTGCTCGGCCACCGCCACCCTGAAACCCTTGCGGATAAGCGTCAGCAAATAGCCTTCAGCCGCATGGTGTGGCACCCCGCACATGGCAATATCCTCGCCCTCGTGCTTGCCGCGTTTGGTCAGGGCGATGTCAAGCGCCGCAGAGGCTGCCACGGCATCCTGAAAAAACAGCTCGTAAAAATCGCCCATCCGGTAAAACAGCAGCGCATCCGGGTATCTGGATTTGATATCCAGATATTGCGCCATCATCGGGGTTATGGTCGGTTTTGACACGGTAGTTCCTTTATTGCCTTGCTGAATCTACACAGCCAAGCAAGGTTGCGAAAGGCGGAAATTCCGTGTTTCAGGTGGAAATAACATTGCGTAAACCGGTGGTAAATCGTAATAAATGAAAATCCGATACTGAAACGAGGTCTCCCGTGCCGAATAGAACCAAAGTTACCGACGAAGAAGCGCTTGCCTATCATCTGGAGCCAACCCCCGGCAAAATTGAAGTGAATGCCAGCACGGCGATGACCACCCAGCGTGACCTTTCGCTGGCCTATTCGCCCGGGGTGGCCGCGCCAGTGCAGGCGATCGCCGATAATCCGGCACTGGCCTATGACTACACCTCCAAGGGCAACATGGTGGCGGTTATTTCAAATGGCACGGCAATTTTGGGCATGGGCAACCTCGGCGCGCTGGCCTCAAAGCCGGTGATGGAAGGCAAGGCGGTGCTATTCAAGCGCTTTGCCGATGTCAACGCCATTGATATCGAACTTGATACCGAAGACCCTGACGAATTTATTCAGGCTGTAAAACTGATGGGGCCATCATTTGGCGGCATTAACCTTGAGGATATCAAGGCGCCGGAATGCTTTATCATCGAGCAGAAGCTCAAGGAAATCATGGATATTCCAGTTTTTCATGATGACCAGCACGGCACCGCCGTGATTTGCGCCGCAGGGCTGATCAATGCTTTGCATATTTCGGGTAAAAAAATCGAAGACTGCCGGATCGTGCTCAATGGGGCGGGCGCGGCCGGAATTGCCTGTATCGAGCTGATCAAATCCATGGGGGCCAAGCACGATAATTGCATCGCCTGCGATACCAAAGGCGTAATTTATCAGGGCCGGACCGAAGGTATGAATCAGTGGAAATCGGCCCACGCCGCCAATACCGGGCTACGCACGCTGGAAGAGGCCATGATCGGGGCCGACGTGTTTCTGGGCGTGTCGGTTAAGGGGGCCGTGACGCCCGAAATGGTGAAATCCATGGCGCCGCATCCGGTGATTTTCGCCATGGCGAACCCGGACCCCGAAATCACCCCGGAAGAGGCCCGTGCGGTGCGCAGTGATGCGATTGTTGCCACCGGGCGCTCGGATTACCCCAATCAGGTCAACAATGTGCTCGGTTTTCCCTACCTGTTTCGGGGGGCGCTTGATATTCATGCCCGCGCCATCAATGACCCGATGAAAATTGCCTGCGCCGAGGCTTTGGCCCAGCTGGCGCGCGAGGATGTGCCTGACGAGGTGGCCATGGCCTACGGCAAAAAGCTGATCTTCGGGCGGGATTACATCATCCCGACCCCGTTTGACCCGCGGCTTATTCATGTGATTCCACCTGCTGTGGCCAAGGCGGGTATGGATACCGGCGCCGCCCGCCGCCCGATCATTGATATGGACGGCTATGAAAACGCATTGCGTGACAGGCTGGACCCAAGCTCGTCCATCCTGCGCTCGCTTTATGCGCGGGCCAAGCGCGCGCAGGCGCGGATTGTTTTTGCCGAGGGCGATGACGAGCGAGTGGTGCGCGCCGCCGTTACTTTTGTGCGCTCGGGGCTCGGGCAGGCGGTTGTGGTCGGGCGCGAGGCCCAGGTGCAGGAATTTTTGGATAATGCCGGCATGTCGGACGCGATCGGCGAGATCGAGGTGATAAACGCGGCCAAGGTTGATAATTTGGCTGAAATGAGCGCTATGCTTTATGCCCGCCTGCAAAGGCGCGGCTTTGACCAGCGCGATTGCCACCAACTGGCCAGCCGTGACCGCCATGTTTTTGCCTCGCTTTTGCTGGCTCATGGCGAGGTTGACGGCATGATAACCGGCGTTACCCGCAAATCGGCGCAAGTGCTTTCCTTGATCAACCATGTGTTTGATGCCGCGCCGGGGGATGGCGCGGTCGGCATTACGGCGGTTATTCATCGCGGTAAAATTGTGCTGATTGCCGATACGCTGGTGCATGAATGGCCCGAAACCCATGACCTCGCCGATATTGCCGAGCGCGCCGCCGAAGTGGCCCGCAGCCTCGGGCTGGAGCCGCGCGTGGCCTTTGCCAGTTTTTCCAACTTCGGTTATCCGGTGTCTGAACGTGCTGAAAAAATGGCGCAGGCAGCAGCCGAGCTTGACAAGCGCGGGGTTGATTTCGAGTATGATGGCGAGATGACCGTGGATGTGGCGCTTAACCCGGAGGTGCGCAAAAACTACCCGTTCTGTCGGCTGACCGGCCCTGCCAATATTCTGGTGGTGCCCGCGCGGCATTCAGCCTCAATTTCGGTCAAACTGGTACAGGAAATGGCAGGGGCTACGGTTATCGGCCCGATTTTGACCGGCATCGACAAGCAGGTCAAACTTGGCTCAACCACCTCCACGGTGACCGATATTTTGCATATGGCCGTAATGGCCGCTTGCAAGGTGGGATAGATGATCTTCAACCTAGGTTCTATCAATATTGACCATGTTTACCGCGTGCCGCATTTTCCAAAACCCGGTGAAACACTACTAAGTGATAGTTATATCAAAGGCTTGGGTGGCAAGGGGGCAAACCAGTCCATCGCCATTGCCCGCGCGGGCGGGCAGGTGGCGCATATTGGTGCGATCGGGGAAGATGCGCTTTGGGCGCGGGATATTCTGGCCGAAGCCGGAGTCGGGGTGGCTGAAATCGCGGTGCTGGACAGCCCGACCGGCCATGCGATTATCAATGTCGATAACAGTCGCGAGAATTGCATCACCCTGTTTGCCGGGGCGAATATACAGGTTTCCGAAGGGCAGATCAGTGCCGCGTTGGCAGCTGCCAAACCCGGAGATTGGCTCCTGCTGCAAAACGAGGTCAATAGCGGGGTGTTTGCGGCCAAACTGGCGCGCGCCAAGGGGCTAAAGGTTGCCTATGTAGCCGCGCCGTTCGAAGCTAGAAAGGTCAGGGAAATGCTGCCATATGTTGATTTGCTATCGGTGAATCAAGGCGAAGCGGCAGAGGTGTGCGCAGCACTTGGCGTGTCAGAAGACGAGATTCCGGTGGAAAAACTGCTGGTGACCCGCGGCGGTGAAGGCATTAGTTACCGCGATGGCGGCCACAGCTTTACCCAGCCGGTTTTTCCGGTCACGCCGGCTGATACTACCGGGGCCGGAGACACGTTTACCGGCTATTTTCTGGCCGAGCTTGATGCCGGTAAAGCCCCGCAGGAGGCGTTGCGCATGGCCGCCGCCGCCGCTGCCATTCAAATAACCCGGATTGGTGCCAGCGCGGCAATTCCGCTTAGGGAAGAGGTGTCCGGATTTATCCGGTCATCCCCTCCCAAAAGCTCTTAACCCGGCTAAAAAAATCGTGGCTGGCGGGGTTGTTGTCTTTTGATTCCGCTTCAAACTCGCGTAAAAGCTCTTTTTGCCGGGCGGTTAGGTTGGTCGGGGTCTCGGCCTCCAGCTCGATATAAAGATCACCGGAGCCAGAACCGCGTAGCGCGGGCATACCTTTGCCCCTCAGGCGCAATTGTTTGCCGGACTGCACGCCCGGCGGCACTTTTACCTTGGAGCGCCCGCCATCAATGGTTGGCGCTTCAATTTCGCCACCAAGCGCGGCTTTGGTCATCGAAATCGGGATCGAGCAAAACAGATTAACCCCGTCGCGCTGGAAAATCGAGTGTTCCTGCACCTCGATAAAGATATAGAGATCACCGGTTGGGCCACCGCGCAAACCCGCTTCACCCTCGCCGGAAAGCCGGATACGGGTGCCGGTTTCTACACCGACCGGAATATTGACGCTCAGCGCGCGGTCTTTATGCACTCGCCCGGCACCGGCGCAGGAGCCGCACGGATTTTTGATGATCTGGCCGCGACCATGGCAGCTGGGGCAGGTGCGCTCAACGGTGAAAAACCCTTGCTGTGCGCGCACTTTGCCTATGCCCGCACAGGTTGGGCAGTTTTCCGGCTCGGCGCCGCCTTCGGCACCTGTGCCACTGCAAACCTCGCAGGAAACCGACGACGGCACGGTAATTTCTGCATGTTTGCCGTTAAAGGCTTCTTCCAATGAAACCCGCAGGTTGTAGCGCAAATCCTGCCCACGTGTGGCCCGCTGGCCACCGCCACGCTGGCCGCCACCGCCAAACCCGCCAAACAGGTCATCAAAAATATCCGAAAATCCACCACCGCCAAACGGATGCCCGCCACCTTGGCCGGCGGAAGCCCCGGTGCCACCTTCAAAAGCGGCATGGCCAAAACGGTCATAGGCAGCTTTTTTGTCCGGGTCTTTCAGAATGTCGTAAGCCTCGTTCACTTCCTTGAACTGGGCCTCGGCGGTTGGATTGTCGCGGTTTTGGTCTGGGTGTAATTCCTTCACCTTGCGGCGATAGGCAGTCTTCATTTCACCAATACTCGCAGACTTTTCAGCCCCGATAATGTCATAATAACAGCGCTTTGCCATTTATAACGCCCCCTCTAAATACAAAACGGCCCGCCCGGGCGGGGCGGGCCGTCTAGCTTATGTGGCCAGATTAAGATTTTTCATCTTCATCAATGTCTTCAAAATCCGCATCGACAACATCATCGTCGCCAGCGGCTTCTCCGGCATCCATTCCGGCTTCAGCCTCTTCGGCCTGCGCTTTGTAGATCGCTTCACCAAGTTTCATCGCCGCCTCGGTCAGGTCTTGGGTCCGGGTTTTGATGGTCTCGGCGTCAGCGTTGTCGTCTTCCAAGGTTTCCTTGAGGTTTTTAGTAGACATTTCAATGACTTCAACCGTGGTTGGGTCTACCTTGTCACTATGCTCCTCAAGCGATTTCTCGGTCGAGTGGATCAGGCTTTCGGCCTGATTCCGCGCTTCGATCAACTCGCGTTTTTCCTTATCGGACTCGGCGTTTTCTTCCGCCTCTTTAACCATCGCTTCGATATCATCATCGCTTAGCCCGCCAGAGGCCTGAATGGTGATTTTCTGCTCTTTATTGGTGCCTTTATCCTTGGCCGAAACCGAGACAATACCGTTGGCATCAATATCAAAGCTCACCTCGATTTGGGGCACACCGCGCGGTGCAGGCGGGATTTGCTCAAGGTTGAATTGGCCGAGGATTTTGTTATCCGCCGCCATTTCACGCTCACCCTGAAAAACCCGGATGGTCACCGCGTTCTGATTGTCTTCGGCGGTAGAGAATACCTGCGATTTCTTGGTCGGGATAGTTGTGTTGCGGTCGATCAACCGGGTAAACACGCCGCCCAAAGTTTCGATACCCAAGGAAAGCGGAGTCACGTCGAGCAAAACAACGTCTTTCACGTCACCCTGAAGCACACCGGCCTGAATGGCCGCGCCAAGCGCCACCACTTCATCGGGGTTCACACCCTTATGCGGCTCTTTACCAAAGAACTTGGTCACTTCTTCCATAACTTTCGGCATACGGGTCATCCCGCCCACCAAAACCACTTCGTCAATGTCGCCTTTGCTCAGGCCAGCGTCTTTCAACGCGGCGGCGCAGGGCTTCATCGAGGCTTTGATCAGGTCCGACACCAGTGATTCCAGCTTGGCGCGGGTCAGTTTTACGACCAAGTGCAAAGGCTGGCTGGTTTTCGGGTCCATGGTGATGAACGGCATGTTGATTTCGGTCTGGGTGGCGCTTGATAGCTCGATTTTGGCTTTTTCAGCCGCTTCTTTCAGCCGTTGCAGCGCCATTTTGTCGTTTTTCAGATCAACGCCATTTTCTTTTTTGAACTCGGTGGCAAGGTAATCCACGATGCGCATGTCAAAGTCTTCCCCGCCGAGGAAGGTATCCCCGTTGGTGGATTTCACTTCAAACAAGCCATCGTCGATTTCAAGGATCGACACGTCAAAGGTGCCGCCGCCAAGGTCATAAACCGCGATGGTTTTGCTGGTTTCTTTATCAAGGCCATAGGCCAGCGCTGCCGCTGTTGGCTCGTTGATAATGCGCAGCACTTCGAGGCCGGCGATTTTACCGGCATCTTTGGTAGCTTGGCGCTGGGCGTCGTTAAAATAGGCCGGAACCGTGATAACGGCCTGCGTCACGGTTTCTCCCAGATAGCTCTCGGCGGTTTCTTTCATTTTTTGCAAAATGAAGGCCGAAATCTGGCTTGGGCTGAATTTTTCGTCGTTTACTTTTACCCAGGCATCGCCACCGGGGCCTTCAACGATGTCATAAGCCACCATTTCCTTGTCTTTTTTGACCAAAGGGTCACTGGCGCGGCGGCCGATCAGGCGTTTGATGGCAAACAGGGTGTTGTGCGGGTTGGTTACCGCCTGGCGCTTGGCGGATTGGCCGACAAGGCGCTCGTCGTCGGTGAAACCAACAATGGACGGCGTGGTGCGCGCCCCTTCCGAATTTTCGATAACCTTGGGCTGGGCGCCATCCATGATGGCAACGCAGGAGTTTGTGGTCCCGAGGTCAATTCCGATAACTTTTGACATATGATGTCCTTTCTTTTGGCGATTGCGGAGCAGCGGTCCGACATTTCGGCCCCGGCACCCCATCCCATTACTTTGAACGGTATATAGGAGCGCGGAGGAATGCCTGCAAGCGCCGCGCGCGCAGGTTTTTGAGGTTTTTTTACGAAAATATCAAGGGTAAAATGGCCAAACCGGGGCAAGAGACCGACATTTCAGGGCAGCCGGCGCTTTTTCCCGTCTGAATCGACGGCCACAAAAATAAATCGCGCTTCGGTAACTTTGGTGCGCTTCCCCGAGGGTTGGCGTGTGACCCATACTTCAACCCCAATATGTAGCGAGGTCTGGCCCTCTTTCAGGATGTCGGCATGGATGGAAACCAGATCACCAACCAACACCGGCTTGTGAAAGGTCATGCCCTCGACCGCTACAGTGGCAACGCGCCCCTTGGCGCGGGTGCGCGCTGGCACCGAAGCCCCCAAATCCATTTGCGCCATCAGCCAGCCGCCGAAAATATCGCCGTTAACGTTGGTATCGGCGGGCATGGCAATGGTTTGAAGCGCCAGATTGCTGGCGGGCGAATCGGTCATCGGCTATCCGCCGTGTTTCGATTTGGAAAAATTCTTACGGGCCCAGAATTCGCCCATCAGGCCAAGTAAAAGCGCGATGGCGGTAAACCAGATTGGATAACTCATGCTGCTCACCTCCTTGTTGTAGTTAACAAAGGTGGCTAGCCTTGCCTGATCAATGCTGTGAAACAGCGGGTTCCAGTCAAACCAGCTAATCATCGCAGTCGGCATGTAACCGGCCGGAATAAACTTGCCGGATGTCACCATTTGCGCCCGCATATAAAGCTTGGTGAAAATACCGACAGGCCCGGGTGCAAGCGGCGCAACCATCAAAAAGATCATGCCAACCGCGATACCGCTGGCCCAGGCAAATATAAAGGGCAAAACCAGCCCGGCGGGATTATGCACCGTCATATCCATGCCGAATATCCAAAACACAAAAACGATAATCAGGATCGCAACCGATTGCAGATACAGGCCACCGAAGGCTTTGGCAATGATTGACAGAATGGTGGTCATCGGGGCGTGCTGCATGATCGCTGACGAGGAGATAGATGCCTCGCGCGCCGACCCGATTGCCTTCATATGCACCACCAGCAATATAATACCGGTGAGCAGAAACATCATGAAATCCCCGCGGATAACCGATGCGCGCCCCATGAAAAGGTAAAGCGCGTAAAACATGCCAATAAAAGTGGCCATCTGGCCGACTTCCTTCATCACCCCAAAAGTCGCGTTGCCGCTTTGGGTGCGCACCTCGCGAACAACCGAATGATAGGCGAGTTCACAAAATTCCAGCGTGCCGAACAGCATGGATTTTGATCCGGTTTTGGATGTCATTAATCAAAAAGCCTGTATAATTGAGGGTATCGGCCTAATTTCACCTTGCCGATAATTATCCCGAAAGTCCATAACGGGTTGTAAACATAACACATCAAAGACAGGATACTCATGGAAAATACCAAAATTGTCGAGGTTATCCGATCGCTTGCCTTGCAGGCGGGCGAAAAAATTATGGAGGTTTACGCGCGGGATGATTTTGGTGTGCGCAGCAAAGCCGATGATTCGCCGGTGACCGAAGCTGATGAAGCCGCCGATGCCTTGATCTCGGCAGGTTTGCGTGCTGCCTTTCCTGATATTGCGCTGGTGACGGAAGAACAATCCGAGAGCCACAGCGTGCGCGCTGACCGTTTTTTTATCGTTGACCCATTGGATGGCACCAAGGAATTTGTGCACCGGCGCGGGGATTTTACCGTCAATATTGCGCTGGTCGAAAACGGCGTGCCTGTGCTTGGGGTGGTTTACGCTCCCGCCAAAAAGCGGTTGTTTTATACCGATGCCAGTGGCAAATCCGTTG
>Ga0316205_10005159_pt1 | contig 10981 bp, 13 predicted proteins | sample 3monthpyrite_MG_FD_204941 | JGI IMG/M metagenome (GOLD analysis project Ga0316205, IMG submission 204941) | Microbial mat bacterial communities from mineral coupon in-situ incubated in ocean water Damariscotta River, Maine, United States -... | ecosystem: Environmental > Aquatic > Marine >...
CCCATAATCAGGTATTGATAAGCAGCAGTCAGTGCCTTGCGATCTTTTCCAAGACTGATTAGTGCGTATGATGATAATGATGAAATTTCCAGGAATACAAACAGGTTAAATATATCACCTGTTTGAGTAATGCCTAATAGACCAGTGAAGCAGAGTATAAATGCTGCATAAAATAATGAATGCTGTCTTTGCGGAATTTCTTTATAAACACTTTTGGCTGCATACGGTAGAGTAACTGCCGCGACGCCAGCAACAATTAATCCAACCAGCGCGTTAGCTGCATCTATTCGATATTCTATACCCCATGGAGGAGCCCAGCCGCCCAGTTCATAACTGATAACGTTACCCGTTTGAACATTAATGAGTTGCCAGCAGGCGAGTATGAAAACTGACCAGACAACTGCTGTGCTAATAAACCACGGTAAGCGACCATTGGGCACCGCTGCAATGACGGGTGCGGCCATCAGGGGAATAACAACGATGAGTAAACTTAAATGTGTTTCAATCACAAAGAATGATCCTGATTGTGTATGTCATCTTCTTCAATAGTGCCGTATTCTTCTTTTATGCGAACTACTAAAGCAAGACCAAGAGCAGTCGTTGCAACGCCAACAACAATTGCAGTTAGAATTAAGACGTGTGGTAAAGGATTAGAGTACAGTTTGACTGATTCTTCTATGATTGGGGCGGCGCCACCTTCGACGGTGCCGATACTAATATAAAGTAAAAAAACCGAAACCTGAAAAATATTAAGCCCAGCAATTTTTTTTATCAGGTTGCCGCGACTGATTACGGTATAAAACCCGGTCATCATAATCACGACGACCATCCAGTAGTTATAATGTCCTATAAAATATTCAAACATTCGTTAATCTTCTTTATGTCTCTCAGTAAATGCAAAAAACATAATCAGCATCACTGACATTACTGTTAGCCCTACACCAAATTCAATTAATAAAATTCCCAAGTGTTGTCCGGCGATTTGTGTCGAACCCAAGACACCATATTCAAGATAGTTACCACCAGCAATCAAGCTGGCTATACCAGTACCGGCATAAATAAGTACACCCAGGCTGGCGAAAAGTCTTAATAGAGTAGGTGGGATAATTTGTTTAGCGATATCAATACCGAAAACTAGTGCATATAAGATTAAGCCTGCGCTGAAAATGACACCGGCCTGAAAACCACCGCCAGGACCAAAGTCGCCATGAAACTGAACATATAATGCAAATAAAAAAATAAATGGAATTAAAAATTTTGAAACAATGCGGAGAATAAGGTTATGTTTCATCTTGCTTCTCCTGTTTGGTTTTTTTTCTGCGACCACCAATTAATAGTAAAACGGCAATGCCTGCAGTGAAAATAACAGTGACTTCGCCAAGCGTATCAAAGCCTCGGTAACTGGCTAACACAGTGGTAACAACATTTGGAACGCCGGTGTCTTCCATGCTTTTACCTAAATAGTACGGAGCAACGTGTTGTTGAGCAGGGGCATTGGGATCACCAAAATCAGGCAGGTCTGTGGTGCCGTAAATTAATAAGGCACCGGTAATACAAACAACAAATAGTGGAAGCCAGGGCTTGTGAGCAGGATGTTCCTCTTCTTTGACGATGTTAGGCGAATAGGTCAGTGCCAATGTTGCCAACATTAAAATTGTTGAAATTCCTGCTCCTACAGCCGCTTCGGTAAAGGCAACATCGACGGCATCCATCACAACAAATAATCCGGCTGATAAAAAGCTAAAGCCACTGAACAACATGATGACAGTAAACAGACTGCGCATACGAATAATCGCGAATGCCAGAATAACCAGCAAGATTAATAAAGTTATATTAACAATAACTTCAATCATTTTTTATCCAGCATAGGTTTTAGGTGCCCTAACACAGCCGCATTCGCGAGTGAGTGCGAAGCAGTAGGACTTGTGAAGAAAATAAATACGAAAATGAAGAGTAATTTAAATAATGTCAGGCTAAGTCCAGCTTGAAATCCCAGTCCTATTAAAATTAATGCGGCACATAAAGTATCGATAGTGCCTGCCGCATGCATACGGGTATAAAAATCAGGAAAACGATGCAGACCAATACCCGCAATGATACCGAGTATTCCCCCTGATATTAAGCATATCCAGCTTATCAAGTCAGCAATATTCATTATTTATCGTCCACCTGATTACTGATCTCGCCTTCGGTATAAAGATTTCCTTGCTCGATTAACTTCAGTACAGCCACGATGCCAATAAAATTGATTAAGGCATAGACTAATGCAATATCGAGTAGATCGTGTCGCCCGCTCAAAAAAGCTAAAACTGCAATTAATAGTATTATTTTTGTACCGAGCATATTCATTGCTGCGATGCGGTCATAAACTGTCGGGCCTAATAAAACTCGTATCAGGGCGAGTATTATAGTAATGAGTATTGCGATGATGGTTGCTGTTAACATTAAGTTTTCTCCACATCATCTGGAATGGCTTTCGACATTTGATCTGTTTGTAAATGTTCTGCGGACCGCTGATTTAATGCATGAACTTTTATTTTGTCGTCATTTAGTTCAAGAGTCACCGTGCCGGGTGTTAAAGTGATTGAGTTAGCATAGATAACTTTTCCTAAGTTAGATTTTTGTTCGGCTGGAAGAGTGATAATACAAGGGCTGATTGTTTTTCCTGGAGATAGAATGCATTTAATAACATTGATATTTGATAAAAGAATCTCTTTACCAAGATAGATATAGTATTTTGCTAGTCGAAAACTCAGGTGAAAAGGGTGGCTTTCATTGTCGACAATATTCATTTTATGCGAAAGATAAAAAACAAGAATTGATGAAGCAATGCCAAGAGAAATAAGTAGGGTTGCAGTGTGACCAGAAAGTAGCAGCCAGAAGACAAAAATTAGACACGTTGTAATGATCGCTCTCATTTATTCATTCGCCTAGAATACGTCCTTTCTCGAGGACGATTTAATTATTATTTAAAATTATTCACTTAACGATATTCTAAATTAACACAAGAAATCTAGTATATATTTTTTAGTCTATATCCGATTGTTTTAAATATTATTTTATTAATAGTTTATATAGTCTACATAAAGCAGGTTATGTGCAATTAGTTTCAGATTATATCGATATATTAAAAGAAATGAACTGAAAAATTCGTTTCGAACACTAGAGTATGATCAGTCAAGGGTCTTGCTATAAGAAATTAATACTATATGAAGAATTGCTAATGTACCGATGGGGTTTATTGTACTGATTCTTTGGCAAGCTTAGTTTTTTGATTGTGTGGTTTTAATTGTACTTTCATAAGAATTACTTAAACAATAATTTCATAAAATCATCCGTATCTCAGTATATATAAAATTATCAAGCAGATTGTTAGTTTGAGGACTTCAAAATGCGTTGTTTTTCTCGTTGCCAGTCACGGTCTTTTTCAGTGGCGCGTTTGTCGTGGTCTTTTTTACCTTTGGCTAAACCGATTTTGAGTTTAGCATTACCTTTAATCCAATAGCAGCTCAAAGGAACCAGTGTAAAACCTTTGCGATCGACCTGACCGATCAGTTTGTCTATTTCTTTCCTTTTCATCAGTAATTTACGACTTCTGTATGTATCGGGAAGAATATGAGTGGAAGCGGATAGCAGAGGAGTGATGCTGACACCAATCCACCAAAGCTCGCCATCCTTTACCATAATGTAACTATCAGTCATCTGGATACGACCATCACGCATACTTTTAACTTCCCAGCCCTGTAAGACCAGACCAGCCTCGAAGGTATTTTCAATAAAATAATCGTGTTTTGCCTTTTTGTTTAAGGCAATAGTGTTTTCAGGTGTTTTCTTCTTTTTGGCCATTTGCTAATTATACATGAAATGATATCTAAAAGACTTCAAATTCAGTAGCTTAGGCCATAGTTTTGGAGATCGGACTTGTAACTGATTAAAAGATTGATCACAATGTTTAACAAATAATAAAGGGGAAGCCTATGTCATCCGATTTTCGTTTATCCATGCATGGACAATGGTCTGGCCGTTTAGCCTTTATTCTGGCTGCAACTGGGTCTGCTGTTGGTCTGGGTAACATCTGGAAGTTTCCGTATATCACTGGTGATAATGGCGGTGGGGCGTTTGTTATAGTTTACTTAATTTGTATTGCCATGGTGGGTATTCCGGTGATGATGGCCGAGATATTAATCGGGCGCAGAGGCCGTCTCAGTCCAATTAATACCATGGCCTTGTTGGCATCTGAAGAACACCGTCATGGTGTCTGGAAAGGTCTGGGCTGGATGGGAGCCATTGCTGGTCTGTTAATATTGTCTTATTACAGTGTCATTGCAGGCTGGGGAATCGCATATGTTATGCGTATGGCCAGCGGTGTTTTTGTCGGGGCAACAGCTGATGGTGCCAACAGTATATTTGGGTCTTTGGTTGCTGATCCTGAACGTTTACTTGCCTGGCACAGTGTCTTCATCGTTGCAACAATGGTCGTTGTTGCTCGTGGAGTGCAGCATGGTCTGGAAAAAGCAGTTCGTCTCTTAATGCCATTGTTATTATTCATGTTATTAATTCTGGTTGGATACGCAGCCTCAAGTGGTGCGTTTGTACAAAGTCTTAACTATTTATTTACACCAGATTTCAGCAAGCTTTCATCAGAAGCCGTGCTGATTGCAATGGGGCATGCTTTTTTTACGTTAAGTTTAGGTATGGGGGCCATAATGGCCTATGGCGCTTATCTACCAAAAGATATTTCAATTGCCAAAACAACATTTGCAATTGCCGGTGCGGATACAGCTGTTGCCTTACTGGCTGGCATGGCAATATTTCCAATTGTGTTTGCCAATGGCATGGAACCGGCAGCTGGCCCAGGTCTGATTTTTAAAACTTTGCCGATTGCATTCGGACAAATGGAAAGCGGCTTGCTCTTTGGCACAGTATTCTTTGTCTTAATCGTATTCGCAGCTTGGACATCTGCAATCTCATTAATCGAGCCGATGGTTGCGTGGTTAGTAGAAAATAAAAACATGTCACGAGTCAGAGCCTCGACTTACATGGGCTTGTTAACGTGGATTTTAGGTATTGGTTCTGTTTTATCTTTCAACGTATGGGAAAAAGCAACCTGGTCCATTCCAGGCTTATTCAGTAACTTAAACTTCTTTGACACGCTGGATTTTTTAACCGCTAATATCATGTTGCCACTTGGTGGTTTGTTCATAGCTGTCTTTGTCGGCCATTTAATGAATAAATCAAAAGTTAATGAAGAATTGGATACCTCGCCGGTGTTGTATAAAATATGGTATTTTCTGATTCGTTATGTCACGCCATTACTCGTAATTATAGTGTTCCTGAAAGCAATCAAGTTTATTTAGAGGTTTTAAAAAATACAATGCCATTAATTTCAAGGCAGGCACTGGTTATGTATAGCCCTGCCGAGATGTACGATTTAGTTAATGATGTGGAGGCATATCCTGAGTTTTTACCATGGTGCAAGTCTTCTGAGGTTATTTCGGCAACAGAAGATGTTATCGAAGCCAGGGTAGAAATAGCTAAAGGTTCGCTCAATAAATCTTTTGCTACACGTAACTTGCTTCAAAAAAATAAAATGATAGAAATGAAGCTACTGGAAGGTCCGTTTAAACATCTGGAAGGTTTCTGGCGCTTTAATCCGTTAAAAAACCCCGGTGCATGTAAGGTTACACTGGATCTTGAGTTTGAATTTGAAAGTAAGCTGGTCGGGCTGGCAGTTGGGCCTGTGTTTAGTAAAATAGCGAACACACTGGTTGACTCTTTTGGTAAGCGCGCAGTTATTGTATACGGCGAGAGAGAGTAAATAATGAACATTGAAGTTGTATACGGGCATATAGATAAACAAGTGTTACTCAGTTTAGAAGTGGATGAAGCCATAACAGTGGAAGAAGCCATAAAGCAATCGGGTATCTTGGATCAGTTTAATGATATAGATTTAAGCGTGAATAAAGTCGGTGTGTTTGGCAAACTGACTAAACTTGCATCTAGCCTAAAAGAAGGTGACAGAATAGAAATTTATCGCCCGCTCATTGCTGATCCTAAAGAAGTACGCCGGCGCAGGGCTGCAGAAGGCAAAAAAATGAAGAAGGGTGGTGGAGATGCTGAAGAAAAACCGGCAAGCTAAACTTTAATGGATGACAGAGCCGGCCTTAAGATTCCGGCACGTATGAAATATTATCAATCTTGTTTAGCGTTTCGCCATCAAAATAAAGAGTCAGGCGCATTATTTTCATTTGGCCTTCACCTGGTTTGAATGTATAGACATAATCCCAGCGGTTTTTATGGAAAATGTCCTGTATTAAAGGCGTACCAAGCAATATTAAAACCTGTTTTTTACTCATACCGGTCTTTAATTTATTCAAATTTTCAGCTTTTATTGCATTTCCCTGCTGAATATCAATTTTATGAGCGTCAGGGAGAATAGAGGTACAAGAAATATTAATGCTTGAAAGAAGTACAATAAGCAAGGTAAAGCTAAAAGTTTTCATATAAAATAACCTAAAAAACGACGAACAAATGATACTGCATTTAGATAGAATTTTACACTAGGAAAACACTATGGAATCCAATGATTTAAAAAAAGCAGGGCTGAAAGTGACTCTGCCACGTGTGAAAATTCTAGAATTACTCGAAAATTCAGATACCAGACACCATACAGCAGAAGATATCTATAAAGCGTTACTGGATTCGGGTGAAGAAGTCGGTCTGGCAACGGTTTACAGGGTTTTAACTCAATTCGAAGCTGCCGCATTAGTAACAAGACATCATTTTGAAAGTGGTCAGGCTGTTTTTGAACTCAATCAGGGTAATCATCATGATCATCTGGTTTGCGTAAAATGTGGACGGGTTGATGAGTTTTATGACGATATTATCGAGCAGCAACAGAAAAAAATAGCCAGCGATAAAGGCTATGTTATTACTGATCATAATTTAATTCTTTATGGCGTCTGCTCAAAGTGTTCATAACACTCTGTACCAAAAACAGTACAGGCAATGCAAAATACCAAATTAAACCAAGATATCACTGCTAAATATTCTTATTCAGAATATTTAGATTTGCTGGTTAAAAATTCTGCACATATACATCATCGTTCTGCTGAACTGGAAAAAGCATGTCAGTATGTCTGGGACTGTGAGGCGAATCATTCAGAAATGCCTAACAGTCTTGATGTAGCAGTACTACTCAGTCAGTTAAGTGCTGATGAAACGACACTAATAGTCTGTCTTTTAAGTGATATTCGTTTACGTTCAGATGAATTTAATGAAACCATTAAAGAAGAATTTGGTCAGTCAGTTCAGACAATGGTTTCCAGTTTGGAAAAATTACACGGATTCAAGGCCTCTCATACAGATAACAAAGAACAAACCGAACGTCTGAGAAGAATGCTTCTGGCGATGGTTGATGATGTCCGTGTTGTTTTAATTAAACTTGCTTACCGCGTTCAGCGTTTAAGAGAATTATCAAAAGCAGACGAGTTGACGCGTCATGCTGTTGCATCAGAAACCCTGGAAATATTTGCGCCAATAGCAAACCGGCTTGGTATTGGTCAGTTAAAGTGGGAGCTTGAAGATTTATCTTTCCGTTATTTGCAGCCAGAGACTTATAAGCGTGTTGCAAAAATGCTTGAAGAAAAGCGTGAAGAAAGGGAATCTTATATCAGTAATGTTGTAACCGAAATAAAATCGTTACTGAACGGGGCAGGTATAGATGCACAGGTTTACGGCAGACCAAAACACATCTATAGCATCTGGTCTAAAATGACCAATAAACATAAACAGTTTACTGAGCTGTTTGATGTCAGGGCGATTAGAATCACCGTGCATACAATTACCGAGTGCTATTCAGTACTGGGTCTGATTCACGGGCACTGGCATCATATCGCAAAAGAGTTTGATGATTACATCGCCAATACAAAAGAAAATGGTTATCAAAGTTTGCACACAGCTGTATATGGTCCTGAAGGTAAACCGGTGGAAGTGCAAATACGTACATATGATATGCATGAGTTTGCTGAATACGGTGTGGCAGCGCACTGGCGTTATAAAGAACGTGGTGATCAGGATGAGGTTCTTGAAAAGACGATAAGTTCAGTCAGAAAGTTACTGGATACTTCAGAAACTGATGATAACGAACTTCTTGATAGTTTTAAATCTGAACTGTTTTCAAACAGAGTGTTTGTACTTACACCACAGGGAAAAGTTATCGATTTGCCACAAGGTTCAACACCGCTTGATTTTGCATACAGTGTGCATACTGAAGTTGGTCATAAGTGCAGGGGTGCAAAAGTTAACGGTCAGATTGTGCCTTTAACAACGCCGCTTGAAAATGGTGTTCAGGTCGAAGTATTAACTACTAAAAGTTCTGAACCAAGTCGTGACTGGTTAAACCCTAATCTTGGTTATTTGCACAGTCACAGATCGCGATCAAAAGTAAAAGCCTGGTTCAGACAGCAGGACTACGACCAACATGTGATTGATGGTAAAACAATCATTGATCGTGAACTCAAAAAGGTCAATGTTAAGCACTCAGACATTGATAAAATAATAAAACATTTCAAATCTCAGACTGAAGAAGAGTGGCAGGCCAAAGTCGGACGTGGTGAAATCACAACCGGACAACTGGCCTCTGCATTCCATCAGTTAATTCCTGCAGACAATGTTAAAAAAATACCTGAACAACCAAAATCAAGAAAGCAGGACTCCGGCACAGATTCACAATCTGTAAATGTAAGTGGTGTTGGTAATATGCTGACAACAATAGCCAGTTGCTGTAAACCGGTTCCGGGTGATGAAATTATCGGGTTTATTACGCGTGAAAAAGGCGTGTCGGTACACCGCCAGGACTGTGTGAACATTGTTAACCTTGAAGAAGATAAGCAAGATTATTTAATTGCAGTTGAATGGACTGATCAAAGTAATCAGATTTTTGAAGTAGGTCTTGTTATTTATGCGATTGACCGTACCGGACTTTTAAAGGATATCACCTCTGTGCTATCAGATATGAAAGTCAATGTGACAGGTGTACAGACCTTGTCTAATAAAGACAAGCAGGTTGCAGATATGAAAATCATGATGGAAATTCAGGATCTGGATCAGCTCAAGAAAGTGTCAGATAAAATATTACAGCTGACCAATGTGTTAAAAGTTTTCCGGGAGTCTTAACTTAGTTTTAAGTGATTGTGGAAGAGCTTGTAAATGGCCGGTAACAAATAAAGACTGACCAGCATTGAAAAACTAAGACCAAAGACAGTGACTATGGCCAGTGGTTGAAGCATTTCAGAGCCTTCTCTCAGGCCAAGTGCAAGAGGTGACATTCCAATAGCTGTTGTCAGTGTTGTCATTAAAATCGGTTTTAATCGAATGCCTGAAGCTTTAAGAATGGCCTCATCATTACTGAGTCCATTTTTCTTCTCAATCTCAATTTGTTCAACAAGTACAATGGCGTTATTAACGACGATACCAGCGAGCATGATAATACCAAGCCACACTGACATTGATAATGCAGTGTCAGTCAGATATAAGCCGATTACTACACCGATAATACTAAAAGGAATAGTTAATAAGATGATAAAGGGATTAAGTAATGACTCGTACTGTATTGCCATTACAACAAAAACGAGAAAGAGTGCCAGTAATACCAGTACCAGTCCCTGAGTTTGTCCCTGTTGTAAAACTTTTGCATCATCACTTTGATATCTGAGATAGCCTTCAGGCAGTTTATAACCTGCCAGTTTAGCTTCAATATCATTCAGTGCTTCTTCTAAAGTTTTATCTTCGGCCAGTGATGCAGATATTTCAACGTACCGCTGCTGCTTATCTCTATAAATATTTTTGGTGCTGCCAATTGTGTTGTAGGTTGCAACATCTGCAAGATAAATTGGTTTACCATTCTTGTAAGCAACAATAATATTATTAAGGTCTGATATGTTACTGATGTTGCTTTGTTTATAGCGCAAACGAATATTGTATTGCTGATCTTTTTCAATGTAGTCGCTGATGATTAACCCATCAAGTGAAAGTCGTACGGCTTTACCAATCTCTTGCGGGCTGATGTTCAGAATGCTACTGGATTCTGGTTTTAAAGAGATAGCCAGTTCTTTTTCGGTGTCTTCATATTGGTGTTCAATATTGCGTAATCCGGGTATATCTTTAATGCGTTCAGTGACCTCATTGCCAATACGTGTCAGAGTAGGGATGTGCTGGCCTCTGATGCGTATGCTTATATCATCACTGCCTGAATTTAATCGCACGCCGCGCACACCTCGGAGTCGTATTCTCGTCTTTATACCGGTAAGTTTTAACTCATCAAGTTTCTTTTTGGTTTTTTGAATCCATGTTTCACTGTTGTATTTACCGGCTTTGTTTTTGGTTAATTGAATACTCAGTGAGCTTCGATTACTAGAAATAAACTCGGAGCGACCAAAAATAAAGCCGCCAACTGTTGTGAAAATAGATTCGACGCGCGGATCATTGAGTAATATGTTTTCAACTTTATAAACAATTTCATCCATTTTTTTAAGCTGAGTGCCACTGTCTGTTTTAATGCTTAAACGGATGTTACCTTCGTCAGTCTTTGGTAAAAATATATTTTTTGCCTCTCCCATGGCATAAATGCTGATGACTATGATGGGCACAGCAAACAAGATGATGATCCAGGGCCGGATAAGGCTTTTATAGTTAGAGTGCCTGTATAGTTCAGTTATTTTATCAAACGAAATAATATTTTTAGAAGACGTTCTTTTAATAACCGATCCAAGGGCAGGAACAAGTGTCATCGCGACGAAAAGCGAAGCCGTCATTGCGGCAGCAATAGTTATAATCAGTTCTTTGAATAAAAGACCGGTTAAACCACCTATTAAAAGAAAAGGTAAAACGGCTACAAGATTTGTGCTGGTCGATGCAATAATAGGGCTGTTAACTTCTGCTGCTGCATTAATTGCAGCTTCTTTCGTTTTCTCACCACTGT
>Ga0316205_10005160_pt1 | contig 10977 bp, 10 predicted proteins | sample 3monthpyrite_MG_FD_204941 | JGI IMG/M metagenome (GOLD analysis project Ga0316205, IMG submission 204941) | Microbial mat bacterial communities from mineral coupon in-situ incubated in ocean water Damariscotta River, Maine, United States -... | ecosystem: Environmental > Aquatic > Marine >...
TGCGCTCCCTCAAAAGCCGGGCCGGTGGGCGAGGAGCAGGCCAGCACACCGTCTTTGTTGCCCAGCAGTATTTCGGCATTAGTGCCGACATCAACAATCAAAACCAGATCATCAGACAGATTTGGCGCTTCGGAAAGCGCAACCGCTGCTGCATCGGCCCCCACATGGCCGGCAATGCAGGGCAGGGTGTAGATATGCGCATTTCTGTGCATCTCCAGCCCAACCTCATGCGCGGCAAAGCTTCTCGAATCAGACACCGCTAGCGCAAAGGGGGCTTGGCCAAGCTCCACCGGATCAAGGCCAAGAAACAGGTGGTGCATGATCGGATTGGCCACCAGCACCAGATCAAAAATATCGGCCCGCGTTATCTCTGCCTGCTCGGCAATTTCTCCGATCAACGTGTTAATCGCCTCGCGCACAATGTTGGTCATCTCCACATCGCCGCCGGGGTTCATCATTACATATGAGACACGGCTCATCAGGTCTTCACCAAAGCGGATTTGCGGATTCATCAGGCCCGACGACGCCAAAACTTCGCCGGTTGCCAAATCGCACAGATGCGCCGCTATGGTGGTTGAGCCCAGATCAACGGCCAGCCCATATAGCGGGCCCTCAAAATAGCCGGGCCAAATCTCCAGAATCTGGCCGCTTGGCACATGAAAGGCGCAGGTGATCTGCCATTTGCCCTTGCGCAATTTGGCTTGCAGGCTTTGCAGCGTGGCGAGCGACGCTGTGGCATCAACCTGCCACTGGTTTTTGAGCGCGGCTTGCACACGCTCAAAATCGCCGCTTGGCTTGTGCATGTCAGGTTCTTCAACCGCAACCAAAAGCAAGCGGATTGACGGGTCAATCGTGATCTCGTGCGCTTCGGCACGTTTGCGGATCACCTGCTTATGGACCTGCGATTCCGGCGGCACATCGATCACGATATCGCCGGTTACCTTGGCTTGGCAGCCCAGCCGACGCCCTTTGGGCAGGCCCCTTATGCTGTCATAGCGTTCTTCCACGCTGTTCCATTCCGATAGCGCGCCAGCCGAGGCGGTAATGCCGAATTTCGGAAAATCACCAAAGCCGGGGGTGATCTGGCACTTTGAGCAAATCCCGCGCCCGCCGCAGACGGAATCAAGGTCCACACCGAGGCTGCGGGCCGCTTCCAGAACAGGGGTGCCGGTGGCAAAGCTGCCGCGTTTGCCGGAGGGGGTGAAGATCACCGTGTGTAATTTGCTCATGAAAATCCCGCGTAGAGTTTGCGGTATATTAGCGATAATAAGGCGGTTGAAAAGCGCGATTCCGACGCTTTTAGGGAGAGACCTGCCATAAGCAGCGATCAAAATCGTGGTATTCGAGCAAAACCTGCAGTGAACCGGCAGCAGCAAGGCGAGAGCAACCCTCGATCGCGTCTTCATGGGTGAAAACGCTGACAAACCCGTTAACCGGCTGCTCAAACGCGGGTGTGCAAAGCTGCTCACCTTGATCGAGACTGGCCAACTCGCGGTATTTATCCGCCACATCTACCGCGAAAACCGCTGTCTCGGTGCTTTTATTGCGGATGCAAAATCCGTTAATCGGAGGGGCGGCGATGGCTTGGCTTGAAAAACAAGCAAGCATTATCAACGCGATGCGGGGCTTTCCCATCGTTAGATTTCCTCCATAAGCGAGACTACCACGAAATTACATTGACCGATCTCACAACCTAATCACGCCCCCTCTCGTTGTCGCGAGATGTTGTGTAAATGGTTTACCGCAGCCTGTGTCAGAATGCCGCTATGCTGCTCACACAAGTTCAAAAAAACGGGAGTTCAAAATGAAAAAACTTATGTTGGGCGTAGCTCTTGTGGCCGGTATGGGCGCTTCTGTGGCGGTTTCTCAGGGCATGCCGCCATTTGGCTCTGATGATGATGCCGCCTACGCGGCGTCTATTTGGTCAGCTATGACAGAAATGAACCTTGCGGGGGCAAACCAGATTCATGTCGCGCCATATGAGGGCACTGACCCGCACGGGATGATGCTGGAAACATTTTTTGCCAGCGCAACCATTAACGGCCACACCGGCGACCTGATCGTGAAGCGCAATTACGGCCCTGTGGGGGTGAGTGCTGAGGAAGTGATGAGCAACCCCGAAGATCATCTTGCCGCTGTGACCGTGATGTTTCGCCGCGAGGCCGGCTATGATGCGGATAATCAAAACTGGTTTTGGGTAAAATACCTGCCTGATGGCACGCTGGACAAAAATCCGGCAGGCATGATGCTGGCTGGAATGGTCGCGAAAGGCGCTGATGTCGGGTGCATTGCCTGCCACGCAAATGCCGGAGGCGACGATTATGTGTTTACCGCCGACGATAGCGCGGCAACCATGGAATAGGGCCTAAATCACCCTATGAAAAAGGCGGCTGCATTGGCCGCCTTTTTTATGATTTCGCGTATTTAAAAGGCACCGGTTTTGGCGCCTGCCATCACGTAACATGGGCTGCGCCTTTCATATTTCGGCGCGGATCATAGCTGTGGCTTTCCTTGCGGCGCTCCATAAATGTTTTTAGTTCCTCGTCAATCTCGTCGGGCATCTGAATGCTGAGCTTGACCAGCTGATCACCCTTTTTGCGCGCGGTTTCGATCCCGCGGCCCTTGAGGCGCAGCACCTTGCCAGAGCTGGAACCCGCCGGAATATTAAGCCCGACATTGCCTTTGATCGTTGGCACGCTCACTTTGGCACCAAGCGCCGCTTCGTAAAGCGTGAGCGGGAGCGTGACTTCGATATCCAGCCCGTTACGCACAAAAGTTGGATGCTCAGCAACCTCGACAGAAATAAGCGCGTCGCCGGCTGGCCCGCCACTCATGCCCGGGTCACCTTTGCCTTTTAACCGGATGGTTTTGCCGCTTTCGATGCCTTTGGGGATAGAAATATTAAGGCTGGCCCCGTCTGCCATAGTGACCTGTTTTTTGCCGCCCAGAGCGGCTTCCATAAAGGTGACAGACATATTATAGCGGCGGTCTTGGCCTTTAAAGGCTGCTTGCCTGCGGCCGCCTTGGCCACCGCCGCCAAACATCTGGGAGAAAATATCCCCCATGTCACCCATATCTTGCTGGCCACCCTGATTTTGAAAAGGATTGTGCCCGCGCCCGCTGGTATACTGGCGGCGATATTGTTGCTGAGGCGTTTCCTGACCGGAAGCGTCTATCTCGCCAGCATCGTATTGCCGGCGCTTTTCTTTGTCGCTCAATATATCATTCGCCGCAGAAACCTTTTTGAAGCGCTCTTCAATTTTGGTGTCTCCGGGGTTCAGGTCCGGGTGCAGCTCTTTCATGAGCTTGCGATAGGCTTTTTTAATGTCGCTCTCGGTGGCGTTTTTACTAACACCCAGAGTTTTGTAAAGAGTATCTGGCATGTGTTTCCCTCGATTAGGTTTGCCTATTATTTAAGCACTTGAAGCGAGGGAACAAGGGGAAAATAGTCGAAACTAGCCTCTCCGGCGGCGACCACGGCCGGCACGTGCGCCCCGGGCACCGGCTTCTACTTCGCCTTCAGCCAATGGCGGCTTATTGGCGCTTATCCATGCTGATCCGTGGGCATCATTGTTGCTCAGCAAATTGGCCGCGCGGATGGCGTCCATTTCAAGGCTGTGCATCGGATTCATGATTGCCGAGGTCATGCCAGAGGCAATGGCCATTGGCAGGAATGCGGCATTTACACCATTGCGATTTGGCAAGCCAAAGCTGATATTGGAGGCGCCGCAAGTGGTGTTAACCCCAAGCTCGGCCCGCAATTTACGCACGAGTTCAAACACTTGCAAGCCAGCCGTCGCCATAGCGCCGATCGGCATCACCAACGGGTCCACCACGATATCATGGGCCGGAATACCAAAATCGGCAGCGCGCTCCACGATCTTTTTGGCCACTGCAAACCGCACATCCGGGTCTTCTGAAATGCCGGTATCGTCGTTGGAGATTGCCACAACAGGCACATTGTATTTCTTGACCAGAGGCAAGATAAGCTCCAGCTTTTCTTCTTCGCCCGTTACAGAATTCAGCAAGGGCCGACCGTGGCAAACCTGCAAACCGGCCTCAAGCGCACCGGGCACTGAGCTATCAATACATAAAGGAATATCAACCAGAGCCTGCACGCGGCGGATCACTTCCTGCATCAGGGGCGGCTCGGTTTCGTTTGGGTTTGGGTTGGAATTATACACAACGCCGGCATTGATATCGAGCATGGTTGCACCCGCGGCCACCTGAGCCAGCGCGTCTGATTCCACGGTCGAAAAATCTCCGGCTTCTAGCTCACGCGCCAGTTTTTTGCGGCCCGTCGGGTTAATGCGCTCGCCAATCACACAGAAGGGCTGGTCAAAACCGATAATTGCGGTTTTGGATTTTGATTCAACAATAGTGCGGGTCATTTTTGGTCCTTAGGCTCGCAGGCGGGCGATGGGGTCGCTTTGCGCAGAAATGTAGTCGGTTGTGGCTCGTATGCCACCGAGCGGGAAGAAATGCACCGATTCTATCGGGAAATCCGGATTGGCGGCTTTATGTGCGGCAAGGTCGGCCAATACGGCATCAGGCGCGAAGGGGCGCAAGAGCTTGGTGAAGTCTTTGGCGCGGCGGGTCAGCACCCGCAGGCTTGGCCCCACACCGCAGGCCATCGAGAATTTGATCAGGGTTTGCAGCTTGGCTGGCCCGGCAACACCAATATGCACCGGGATATGCACATCGGCTTTGGCCATCCGCGCGGCCCAGTCAATAACCGGTGCTGCCTCGAAAACAAATTGTGTGGCAATCGCCATTTTCGCATCGGTGCGGTTCTGGAAATCTGATTTCCACTTTAGGGCCGCCATCACTTCGGCCTCGGCGCCGATGTCTTTATTGCCCTCGGGGTGCCCCGCCACATGCAGGCGCTTGAAGCCAAAACGGTCAAACACGCCGTTTTCCATCAGCTGCATGGAATCACTATAGGCGCCGACAGGGGTATCAATACCGCCAGCAAGCAACAACGCTGATGTGATCCCGATATCCGCATAGCGCTCAACCCAGTTTTCAAGCGTTGCGCTGTCGGCAATGCTGCGCGCCGGAAAGTGTGGCATCACGTCAAAGCCATCTGCCGCCAGCCGTGCTGCGGTTTCCAGCATGTCTTCAATTGGCGTGCCATCAATATGGGCGATATAGATCCGCGTGCCCTGCGGCAAAATCTCTTTGAAATCCGAAATTTTTGCAGCGGTGCGCGGCATCACCTCAATCGAAAAGCGACTGAGGAAGCCTTTTGGGGCAGGGGCATTTTTTACGTCTTGGGGCGTCTTCATCGGCACAACATTCATAGCAGCTCCGTTTCAGGCTGGCTCCCAGCCATCGTTCGCAATCAGGGATATGATCTTGTCTTGATCGTAGGCTTGGTCAATCGCCTTAGCCTGCGCATTTGCGACATCTTGGTCACTGCCAGAGACCTCGACAGGCGTGCTTTTGCGCCATTCTGCCAAATACTCATCGGTGCCAGCCGCACCAGTTTTCATTGCGGCACGATCAATCGCTTGCTCGAATCGCTCGGGAAGCTGCACCTTGGCAGCCCGTCGCCCCTTGCCAACAATCACCTGCGCCGGAATATCCCGCCAGTAAACAATCACCAAATTTGCCATGATCTCACTCCTTTTCCTGCCATTTGGGGCGGAAAACCCTTTTTGTAAAGGGCAAGTCGCATAAGACGGTTGAAATGTCGTAAAGGGCGTGTATGTTAGCGGCACAGCAAAACTCATTGACGGTATGGACCGATGCACACAGAAACTGAAAAACAGACCCCGAGTCTGTCCTTTGAATTTTTCCCCCCACATTCTACTGAAGCGAATCTGCGGCTATGGCGCTCGGTGGAGCGGCTTGCGCCGCTGGCGCCGAAATTTGTCTCGGTCACTTACGGCGCGGGCGGCGCGACGCGAGAGCGGACGATGGCGGCAATCGCGACCATCAAAGACCGTGCGCGCCTAAATATTGCCGGGCATCTTACTTGCGTCGGGGCTTCAAAAGCAGAAACCCTTGATGTGGCGCGTGCCTACGCCAAAATGGGTGTGAAGCGGATTGTTGCCCTGCGCGGAGATGCGCCCAAAGGCGACAGCCACTTCACGCCGCATCCGCAAGGCTTTGCCTCGGCTGCCGAGCTTGTGCAGGGACTCAAAGAAGCCGGAGATTTTAATGTCTCTGTTGCAGCTTACCCCGAAAAACACCCCGAGGCGGCATCTCTGGACGCAGACATCGAAAACCTGAAGCGGAAAGTTGATGCAGGAGCATCACAGGCGATCACCCAGTTCTTTTTTGACAAAAACGACTTTTTGCGCTTTCGGGATCAGGCCATAAAGGCAGGCGTCAATGTGCCGATCATCCCCGGTATTCTCCCGATCGAGAATTTTGCAAAGATGACCCGTTTTGCTGCCATGTGCCAGGCAAACGTGCCGGATTTGCTGCATAAAGCTTTCGAGAACGCCAACAGCCCCGAAGAAACCGAGATACTTTCGACGGCTCTGGCAACGGAAATGTGCGATGATCTGATGCAGGAAGGTGTGCAGCATCTGCACTTCTATACGCTCAATAACCCTGATCTCACTTACAACATTTGCCGCGGCCTCGGCCTGTCGGTGAATAGTTTTGCAGCCCAAAACGGATTGGTTGCTTAAGCGCGTGAACTGATATAGCCTTGGTTCAAACACCCCGCCGAGGCGGGGCAGAGATTGGCTAGATCAATGAAGAACAATGCTCGGCCCAAGGGCCCGGCGCAAAGACCTGCTTCCCACGCTGGGAAGGGGCCGTTTTATGCGGCGCTGGATCTGGGCACAAATAGTTGCAGAATGCTGATAGCGACCCCGAAAGGCGGCCACTTTCAGATTGTCGATGCATTTTCAAAATCGGTGCGGCTTGGCCTTGAGCTGGAGCGCACCGGCTCTCTTTCCAATGCCGGTATTACCCGCACGGTTCAGGCTTTACATGTCTGCGCCAAAAAGCTGCGGCTCAACGGTGTTGTCGCCCAGCGTCTGGTGGCGACCGAGGCTTGCCGCCGCGCGATAAACGGCGAGCGTTTTATGAGTCGGATTCGGAGCGAAACCGGCCTGAAGCTGGAAATCATCAAGCCTTCAGAAGAAGCCCGCCTTGCCGTTGTCGGCTGTGCGCCGCTGGTGGTGCCCGAGGCCAAACAGGTGTTGGTCATTGATATCGGCGGCGGCTCGACAGAGCTTATCTGGATCGACCTTTCGGAAGTGAACCCGGCGCATAAAACCCAGGCGATGATGGAACTAAGCCCCGGAACCGGCACAAAAGGGGTGCATATGCCTTTGGGTGCAAAGGTGGTAGACTGGATCTCCGTTCCGCTCGGGGTGGCAACCTTGCTGCAGCGCTATTCCGATGTTGGTGAAGATTCGGCCCGTTTTGCCTTGATGGCATGGTATTTCGAAGAAATGCTGGCTGATTTCACACCTTATATCGAAGGTGGCACAGACGAGATGCTGGACGGCTTACAGGTGATTGGCACCTCGGGCACAATCACCACCGTTGGTGCCATGCATCTCGGGCTCAAACGCTATGACCGCAACCTTGTGGATGGCATGAGCATGGGCAGTATTGATGTAAACCGCGTGGTTGATCGCTTTTTGGCGCTTGGCCCCACAGGGCGGCGGGAAGAGCCGGGGATCGGACGGGACCGTGCGCAGCTTATTATGTCGGGTTCGGCCATATTGCAGACCATCTTGCGGATATGGCCAACACGGCATATTCGGGTGGCTGACCGCGGCCTACGCGAGGGCATGCTTTATTCTATGATGAATGCCGATGGGGCATTTGAGGGGCAAAAATGAGAAAACCGGGCCAAAAAATCAATAATTCCGGCCGTGGGCAGCGGGACCTCAAAGTGCGGGTTAAATCCGCCAAGGGCCGCAAGCTCGCCAGCACGCTCTGGCTGGAGCGCCAGCTTAACGACCCTTATGTGCAGCGCGCCCAGCGCGAAGGCTATCGCGGGCGGGCGGCATTTAAGATCATGGAGCTGGACGACAAGTATCGCTTTTTGGTGCCCGGTGCCAAAGTGGTTGATCTGGGCTGCGCGCCCGGGGGCTGGTGCCAATTGGCGGTTCAGCGGGTAAATGCGCTTGGCGAGCGGAAAGATAAAAAAGCCGGCACTGTTCTAGGCATCGATATTCAGGAGGTTGAGCATGTAGCAGGCGCTGAAATTCATGTGCTTGATTTTCTGGAAGACGACGCCGACCAGAAAGTAAAAGACTGGCTGGGCGGTGCTGCCGACGTGGTTATGTCTGACATGGCGCCGTTTTCTTCGGGCCACAAAGGCGCTGACCATATCCGCATTATGGCGCTTGTCGAAGCGGCGCTCTATTTTGCGCTTGATGTGCTGGAGCCGGGCGGCACATTTGTTGCAAAAGTGCTGGCGGGCGGGGCCGAGGCAGATGTAATGAAAATGCTGCGCGCAAATTTCAAGAAAGTCTCGCATGTAAAGCCGCCAAGCAGCCGCAAAGACAGCTCCGAGAAATTCGTGATCGCAACCGGCTTTTTGGGGCAAAAATCGGCCTAGAGCTTGGTGATGCCAGCGCTTAGCGTTTTTTTAACGGGCACATTGCAATTACATTTCGCACGGGAATTGCAGCGAGGAAATATGACATGAACCGGCAACCTCTTTGGCGCAGCACGCCCCCTGCGATCTTTCCGGTTATTCTGGGGTTGATCGGGCTGGCGCTTGTGTGGCGCGGTTTTGGCCTCCAATTTGGGCTTTTAACCGCGTTGGGAGATATCCTGATGGGGATAGCGGCGGCCTTACTGGCGTTTTTCATGCTGTCCTACTTTGCCAAGCTTTTTGCCCGCCCCGGCACGCTGATGAATGATTTGAAATCACCCCCGGGCAGGGCAGGCGTTTCAGCGATTTCGACAGCATTGATAGTGCTTTCTGTTGGCCTGTTACCTTATGGTGAAATTGCCGGATATATCTGGTGGGCTGGCGTTGTGCTGCATGTGATAATTGTGCTGTTTGTGCTGAAATCCTTGGCAAAATCACAGCCCACAGGGCGCTCGGTGACGCCATTTCTGTATTTGCCGTTTGTTGGGTTGATCACAGCGCCACTGGCGGGAATCCCGCTTGGATATATGATCTTGAGCCAGACGTTCAGCTATATATCGCTTGTTGCTTTTCTTGCAATTACAGCCCGACTCATTGGAAAATTCATCCGCACGCGCCCGCCCGCGCCATTGCGCCCGCCTTACGCGATCATCCTTGCCATGTTTAGCCTGTTTGGCCTTGCATTTGGCCAATTTGGCCCCGAAACCGGCTTTGCGATGTTCTATTTTTTAGCGTGGGGCGCGGCACTGGCGCTGCTGGTATTCGCGACGTGGCTCACTACGGCTGGCTTTACCCCAATGTGGGGGGAGCTGACATTTCCGGTTACCACATTCCCGCTTATAAATATCGTGGCCATCAATAAAGGCTATGGGGTGATCGCAACAACCGGTTTGATATCAGGGGCGCTGATCGCAACAGCGCTGGTCATATTTGTTGCATATAACGCGCTAAAAATGTGGGCCAAGCGGGATTTGGCCAAAAAAACCGGCGCGGCGGTGGCTTAGGGCTTCCCTTTTGCGCTGCACCATGCAATAGGAAGGCGTCAACGATAACCCCTAATATGGGAGGTCCAGATGGACATATCCGAGGCGCTTACTTTTGACGATGTTTTGCTTGTGCCGGGGGCTTCCGAAGTGATGCCGACCACCGCGGACACGCGCACAAAGCTCACCAAAACCATTTCGATGAACATCCCGCTGCTTAGCTCGGCGATGGATACCGTGACCGAAAGCAAAATGGCGATTGCCATGGCGCAGGCGGGCGGCATCGGTGTGCTGCACCGGAACCTCGATATTGAGGAGCAAGCGCGGCAGGTGCGGGCGGTCAAGCGATTTGAGAGCGGGGTGGTGGAAAACCCGATAACGCTTTCGCCTAACCAGACGCTGGCCGATGCAAAGGCGCTGCAAGAGCGCTATCGGGTATCGGGCTTTCCGGTGGTAGATGAACAGGGCAGGGTGCTTGGCATTGTAACCAACCGCGATATGCGTTTTGCTACTGATGACGACACACCGATTTTTACGATGATGACATCGGAAAAGCTTGCGTTGCTGCGCGAACCGGCTGATCTCGCCGAAGCCAAACAGATAATGGAAGCGCGGCGCATAGAAAAGCTGCTGATCGTTGACGACAAAAATCATCTTACAGGTTTGTTGACGATCAAAGATATCGAGCAATCGGTGCTCAATCCGCAGGCCTGCAAAGACGAGATGGGCCGGCTTCGTGTAGCGGCTGCATCTACAGTCGGAGAAGCGGGCTTTGAGCGCTCGATGGAAATGGTGAAGTCAGGCGCTGATTTAATAGTAATAGATACGGCGCACGGCCACTCATCGGCTGTGGCTGCCTCTGTGGCGCAATTGCGCGCCGCGGCGCCCGATGTGCAGATTATCGCGGGTAATGTGGCTACCGGAGCTGCCACGCGCAGCCTGATCGATGCGGGGGCAGACGCTGTGAAGGTCGGGATTGGCCCCGGCTCTATCTGCACCACGCGGATCGTTGCCGGTGTCGGCGTGCCGCAGCTAACTGCTGTTTCGGATTGCGCCAAAGAGGCCGCGAAAACCGGCCATTCCATTATCGCCGACGGCGGTATCAAATTCTCGGGCGATTTTGCCAAAGCCATTGCGGCAGGCGCAAGCTGTGCAATGATCGGCTCGATGCTTGCGGGCACCGATGAGGCCCCGGGCGAACTGTTTCTCTATCAGGGGCGGTCTTATAAGGCGTATCGCGGCATGGGTAGCGTGGGGGCAATGGCCCGTGGCTCGGCAGATAGGTATTTCCAAAAAGAGGTTTCTACCGAAAAGCTGGTTCCGGAGGGGATTGAAGGGCAGGTGGCCTATAAAGGCGCGGCGGGAGCGGTGGTTCACCAGCTCGTTGGTGGCTTGCGCGCGGCTATGGGCTATACC
>Ga0316205_10005161_pt1 | contig 10974 bp, 9 predicted proteins | sample 3monthpyrite_MG_FD_204941 | JGI IMG/M metagenome (GOLD analysis project Ga0316205, IMG submission 204941) | Microbial mat bacterial communities from mineral coupon in-situ incubated in ocean water Damariscotta River, Maine, United States -... | ecosystem: Environmental > Aquatic > Marine >...
CATCTGACTATCTTCAGGAGGGTGATACCAACGTATTTGCGCGGTTTAGTGAGAAATTCAATGTTTCCATTCATATCATCTCCATGGATGCTACGCAGATTCAACACCGCTTAACGAATCAGGGGTTAAACTCAGGAATTGATCTTGTAATGATCAAATCCATGCACAACGTTCATAAATTCCAACGACAAAAATTATTACAACCAATCGATTTTACCGATGAGTTTGAGCCTGAAATGACAAAATATTCCTCTTGGAAATATGACTATGTAGGATTTGGACTTGACCCCTATATCATTGCTTATCCACGAGGAAATGCTAACTCGATACAGACCTACAATCATCTTACACGCTTCGATTATTTGAATGCAATTTCTTATGGAGATGAAGTAGGTATGCTTGCACCCGCTTTGCACAAAATGAAGAAGGTCAACGCCAACAACTGGATTAAGAAATATGTAGATCATGGAATCTCAATCAAAAATCAGTCAGATTCCGTCTATGCCTCAATGCCAGTATTAACGACACTCAGTTCCTTTCAAAGTCAGCGCGATGAACCACTCTATAAAAACAAAGAGTTCTTAATGCCGAATAAGCGATCCTCAGGAACCTTTTATAACCTCCGAACCATGTGTTTTGTTCGGCAGGCACCAAATTTTAGTAGTGCCAAAGACTTCGTTGAATTTTGTCTACAAAAGGAGAATAACATGCGGCTCAACAAGGAGTTCAGCACGCTTTCTATACACAAATCTGATGACGAATTCCGAAAATACACCACACCTACAGCGGATTTAATCCCCTATTTTGTCATGGTTGATCGTCTTCTAAAAAAGCTCGAAATCGACTAGACGCTGTTGACAACTCAACTTGACGTTCTGAGCAATTTTTTGCATATTTGTTACGCTTGCTTAAACGGGTAAGTGAATAACTTAAGCCACTAACTGTTAAACATGGTCCAAGAAAGGGTCGTTATCGAACGTTTACTTAATAGAAAACGAGTAGACATTACACCGCTCAATTATTTGAAACGTTGTAAACGTCAAATGTTCGTTCATGTGCTTGTCTTTCTGAGTGCAATTGCAGCAATTCTCCTTCAATTTGGTGTTACTTTTATTTCCCTCGGGGTCTCAGCGGGTCTCTTGTTTAGTCTCGCAATGATTTTTCTCTACTTCCTGAAACGCACCAAATCAGTTGCAGTAAAAGGCGATACGCTAATCCTAAACTCTTTCAACAAAAGAAGCTGCGTTACTTCATTGCGAAGTATAAAGAACGTCAACACGCATTCGTTTCTTGGGATTCAATGGACACGTATGTGTTACAAACTAGATGGTGTCACCCGATCGGCGTTCTTTATTAATCGTTCATGGGCAGTGGTGTCAACGCCTGAACAGCTTATAAAAAAAGCCATTCAGTTAAGTAAAAAGAAAAAAAAGGCAAATCATAAGCCGGATTCTGTTTCCCTATAGCTCCAACCGAAATTGGAAGGGATGCCTATCATTTATCTAGTACTGATGTCACCATCAATATCTATCGACCTACCCTCCTCAACGTGTCAAAAAACACAGGAACGAGCAGTTCCTAAATTGAGGTTTACATGGTCTTTCAGCCCGTAAGGTTTACCGTGCGACTGTTGTCACCAAAAGCCCGGTGAGCTCTTACCCTTGAAAGCGTTGCCGCTACCAAGCCACCGTCAAAGGTGGTCACCTTTTCACCCTTACCCTCATATTTCGACTACGCTCAATACGCGGGCGGTTTATTTTCTGTGGCACTCTCTGTATTCCGTGAAGAACCCTTCCTGTTAGGAAGTACGGCGCTCTGTGCTGCCCAGACTTTCCTCTCTCCCGATAAATCGAGACAGCGATAGACTGATTTGCCTTTGCGGTAAAATTACGCTTTTACTTCTTTATGAAGGTACTTGAGGAAACTTGATTGTTAAAAAACGTGAAGAATGTATACGATCCAGGGGTTAATTGAGCGACGTCAACGACACCGTTATTCCCATTTACCTGACCTCCATCAACTTGATTACCGTTCGCAGAAACGATCATATATACAATCTCGGCATCTAATCCATTGACATGTAACTCATTCGTTACAGGATTTGGAAAGAGCGTGATTTCAGCACCCAACTCTTCAAGTCCAGCATTCGATCCTTGATAATTGTCTCTGTATTCAATATTTGTTACTGTTTCATTTCCAACAATAACCGACGTTGTAATTCTTAAAACAGGTTCTTTTTCACCATTTGTCCACCATTCGTACTCGTGTCTATCTGGAATTGGAAGTGGAATCCAAAGGGGAGCACCAAATAACTCCATGAAAATTGAGTCTGACTCTTGAATAAGGTGATCGATGCGCAAAGCGTCGAATGTACCATACGGTGTTGTTATAGTACCCCAACCATCAACCGTTGAATAGCGTTGACGATACTGTCTCCAGATTCCGTTGTAAATCGGATTCATATCCATGTTTGAATACCCCCTGGATGAATAACTATCACCGTAATTTAATGGGAGCTTATAACGCGTTTCAATTGTATCTGACTTGAATGGCACTTCTGTACCTTCCACAGCAAGAGAGAACCCAACTGAAGTGATTGAATCCGAAGAATTTTTTGAGAGTTGAAAAACATCTGTAATACTTACAGGAAGAACCCCACTTATTTGATCCAACGGGATGGCCGATGAAGACGTGTAATTTGTTGCTTGATAATCAGTTGAGGCAAAGGTTCCGAATAAGATGTTTACAAGAATAGATGCTCCTGACATGTCAAAATACTCCTTGTATTCTTGATTTTGATATACAAGCGTTGAATAATCCCATGTCGAGTTTGGTCCAGTTGATGAAAAATCCAATGTAGGATCAACTGTTGTACTCATCCAAACGGCATCGCCGCCATCTGAGAAATCGGAAACATTTAATGTAATTTGTCCAAAAAGAACGGTTGGAAAAAGACCAATGGCCAGTAGAAGTGGTTTCATCTATTTAGTATTTTCTGGTTTCTGAATCAAAATTTTCAACTCATGATATTCTCAACGAACCGTAAATATAGTCAATTGATTACGGTATTTCGATACCAAACACTGTAGTAAAGCTCATAGGGGTTGTATTGGAAGTTCCTACTTCTCGCACCTGCACCTTTACATCTGCAGAAACTTTATAGACATTATTACCTGCGTCATTCTTTCCGTAATACTCTAATCCAGTAATAAGAAGGTATGCATCCTCATTTTTAGCAGTCTCTGATGAATACTTCTTGCCGTCCTTCTCAACGAACAAACGGATATTAAAATCTCTTGGTTCAACCGTTGTTGGCGCCTGATATTCAAAAATTGTGAAATCGTTTACTGTATGTTGTTCATTCGAGCCATCTACCAAAACCGACTTTCTACGCACCACTCCATTCTCAAATTCAACTTCCGCTGTTATTGTATGGTAGCCTGATAAGCTTCCTGTCTCTATATACTCCGTATTCCCAACCAGATCCTCATCAACAAACCATCTCACTTCCTGCACTGTATTCCCCATGTCATCTACAGAGGCCGTAACGGCTCCCTGAAGTCCAACAGAAAAGTCAATCATGAAATTTGCATCAAGTTTGTAGCCTGCAATCACTTCATTACAAATAGACGCAGTCGCTCCATCTAGAAAGGTAACATCAGCACACACATAATACTTCCCAGGCTCGGTAATTACAACTTCATTCAGGTCTTGATAGATTCCATCAATGGACCAAACGATTTGTTCAATATATTGACTTCCTGCCATAGTGGTCAACTCATCTTTGGAGAGTGTAAGTAACGGGAATCCAGTATTATGAGAAAACTCAGTTGAAATTATGTTCGTAATTATATCTACAGCCTCGTGTGATGGTCTATCAACCATCCCATCATAAATCCCCATCTCAATGGAAAAGCTTCCATCTGAAATCTTACCAGAGAAGACATCTACTCCATTCTGCACTTCAGTCATGGTAAACATGTACGCCCCATTATCTCCCGCCACAATCTCGAACGGTTCTGTGCCAATTGTTCCGATTGTTCTAAAAACCGGATCATTCGATTCTGGAATATCCACAACATCTTTCTTACAAGATGCTAGAGCAAGAAGCCCTACCGCACAAAATAATATACTCTTTCTACCCTTCATTATCTTCCAAAACTAATTGACTTTCTAAAATAAAGCTGCCCATCTATTGGGAGCCTATTGTTTTGACCATTAATGTATTCTTCATTTACCGATGACATAATTTGCGCACCGATGTTCAACCCTATTGTAATGTTAGATGGAAGATCTATTGAATATCCAATCATTGGCTTCAATCCGAATCGTTTGATTCCTTCCATATGCCCATAGAGTACTTCTCTCTCCATTTCTACATCTTCCTCCATCAATGAGAAGCCAACTTTCGAACCAAAGGCGTAAGATGGTCGAATACCTACGTTAATTTGGTGAATTCCGAACTTATACCCCATTGCCAAAACTGCTTCCAGCGAATAAATGTGATCGTATTTTAATGTGTATTGATATACATCTGAACCAAAGCCATATACTTTCGCTTGACGATTCAAAACAATGTCATCGTGGAAATTCCAGATACCATTAACGCCCGTTGTAAACGCAAACCTACCTTTCTGAAACTGGAAACCTAGCCCCACTCCTACAGAAGAAGAAAAACGGTCAGAAGGTGTGATCAATGATTGAGATAAACCTCCGTTCAGCTCAACATAGAACCTTGGAATCGTTGGCATTCTGAAGTCAGGCATGTTTACCTGATCTTGCAAATTGACAATCTGCTCATCCAACTCTTCGCGTTCAAGATCTACTGTTGGTAAATCTCCAATGAAAATATCTTCATCAACCACAGGCGTTACCGGTGTTTGAATATTATTGACATTTGCCAAGTTTGGAATCGCGGATCCTCTTGGCTCTACTATTGCCGGTTCCGATGGCAGATTCTGCGACAATGAAGGATTACTTGGAGATATATTCATTCCTGTCGATTCTGAAGTGCTTGTTGGTTCCGAATTTAAACCCGTGCTATTTGTAGTAACCGAATTACCATTCTCCAAAACTTGCACAGAATTGGTGTTCTCAGCAATCTTGTCAAGTAAATTGTCTACCTGATTGTTTTCAAGAACTTGATCTGTGTCGTTTATCTCATTAGCTGAATTGTTACTGTTTGATTTGTTTCTATTGTTTCCGTCAATAGTTGCACTATTCTCTGTCAGCAATCTATCTGTAGTTGATGAAACTGGTTCACCAATAAACAATGTTGCTATTAGCAAGCCTACGAAAACAGCTGCGGTACCAAACCATAAAAAGTCTGGTCTTCTATTTTGTGGAAGCATTGCTGCCATTTCCGTCCAGTATGCATCCTTATACTCGAAAGACAATCCTTTTGAGTTTGCTTGATACAATTGATCAATCACTGTATCCGCGATACTTGCAGCAGCCACTTCTGGAACATACTTCACACGTGAAGCGTCAAAGCTCTCCCAATATTCCTTTTTGTATTCAAAGGACAATTGAGCAACACTTGACTGATACAATTTATCTATCTCAGCATCCGTAATGGCAGTTGCCGCAGCCATCTCTGGTGTACGCGCAGAAAGTGAAGCATTGAACTGATTCCAATACTCCCCTTTGTATTCAAACGACAGATCTTTAACCCTGTCTTGAAACAACTTATCTATTTCTCCATCCGTCCAGCTCATATCACCATTCGTTGATTCTGATTTTCAAGTCTATCTAATTTTTCTCTTAATAATTTTCGTGCCGTTGAAAGATGCCATTTCGATGTACCATCTGACATTTCCAATTTTTCACCAATTTCTCTGTGTGAATAACCTTCAATCACATAAAGATTGAAAACATGTCCAGTCGTTACTGGCAATTCTTTCACGAGCATCATGATGTTTTCGTATCCAAGATTACTCTCAGCCTCATTGTTGTGTCCAGTTGAATAGTAGTCAAGTTCTGATTCGCTATCACTTCTTGTAATACGCGAATTGTACTTCTTATTCTTCCGGTATTCATCAATCAATGAATTCACCATGATGCGCTTTGCCCACGCATCGAAATTAATGTCCCCATCCACTTTCTCTAAGCCTTTCAATATTTTGATAAAGCCAGCATTGAATGAGGCACGTGCATCCTCTTCGTTATTATTGTATCGGAAACAAATTGGCATAAGAATCCTGAAACCATACTCATACAAGAGATTGATCGATTTGCGGTCATCACGAACGCATGACTTCAGTATTTCAGGTGTGATGTCCATTGATGATTTTAATGGCCTTATTTTCAAGTTTTTATGTAATTTACATTTTTTTTCTTTTCCGATAGCTATCGGAACCACACTTTTCCACCCAATACAATTCTACTAATTATCTTTACTTTCTATTTCTATCTATGCTAACGACAGTTCCCGAACAATGGTTGGGAGAAAGTGATAAATTTTAAAGACTTATGAAAATCCATCTTATCCGTCATGCCGAGCCAAATCACAGTGCTGATTCAGGGAAAGATCTTGATCGTACACTTACTGGTATTGGAATTGAACAAGCCAAAGCATTGGGTAAACACCTTGCCAGCAAACTGGAAAATTGTGAAGTATGGTGCAGCAAGGCGCAACGCACCCTACAAACACTCGAAGGATTGCGCGAATCGGTTTCGTTAGGAGAATGTCGCTTTTTTCTGGATTTTCATTTGTGTCCAAAAAATACTTTTCTGCACTATTTGTGGCAATCGGACTCCAACGAGGACCTTGTCATTATAGGACACAACTTCGGTATTTCAGATTTGCTCAGCTACTTTACCAATGAAGATATTACGATGGATACGAGTGAATACATTTGTATCGAATTCGAAAATTTAGACCGCAAGGGACTTTCTCAAGGTACGGGTATCATCATCGATCGTTACCGTCCTTAGCGTTCCCTTTTTTTGATTTAGGAACATAATGAATCGTGATTTTCGGTCTCAATTGAGCGCTCTCTTGCGAATCTGACTGGACATTTCCTTCTGCCGCCTGCCGCTGTAATTCTCGTTGACGCTCCAATTCTTCTCTTTGCAATTTCTCCAGACGGATTCTTTCGTTCAATTCTCCTTCGAAGTCAGGTGGTTCAATTCCCATTTCCTGCTCGATCTCATAATAGTACTTTGGAGACTGCGGTCCGCGTTTACGGTAAACTACCGCCAATAGAACTCCCGAAAGCAATCCCATTAGGTGACCTTCCCATGAAATGTGCGGTTCAATTGGGAAAATTCCCCAAATCATGCTTCCATAAACAAAGGCAACAAAAAGCGAAATCCCCTGAAGCGGTAAGTACTTTCGAACGACACCTGAGGTAAATAAAAACCCTGCTAAGGCGTAAATCACTCCGCTCATTCCGATGTGGTAGGAAAATGCATTCTCCGCAAAAAACCAAACTCCTAGCCCCGTAAGAAGCCATGAAAAAACAAATACACGCAAGGCGATCGCACGATAATAATAGACAACAGCACCCAACAAAACCACAATCGGCATGGAATTATTGATGATATGCTCGATTTCATTCTTTGAATGAATTAGCGGCATGAACAGAATGCCTTTCAGACTAGATACTTCCTGCGGTCGCACGCCGAACTTGTAAAAATCAATAAGACCAAACAGGTGATCGGCCCAAAAGACCAACCACATCACCGTAAGAAGCAAAAGCGGATAGATGATTGCCTCCGGTGTGGAGCCGAATTGATTTTTCTTTAACATGGCTGTGGTGTTGTCAACTATTATGCCTGTGTGAATTGTATGTCAGATTGGCAGCTTCTAGACTTTTAGACAAAAAAAGAAAATAGACGTTAGACAAATTTAGATATTAGATGAATCAGGAAGATATAGCATCTATTCATTACTTTTACGGTATGGATGAAATCGTGAACCGCGTAAAGGAAAGTGGATTAATTTCCATTGATCTTGCCAGTTATAAACCTACGGAGGAGATTGTAGAGGTAGATATTGCCACTCAGCTTTGGCAAGGGCTTGTGCTGAAAGAAAAAGATTTCAGAGCTTGGATAAAGGAACACGACTGGAGTCTTTATGCGACTAAAGCAGTTTACGTGCATTGTTCTGTGGATGCCATTGTTCCTACATGGGCGTATATGCTAGTAGGTTCAAAGCTTCAAGAAAGTGGAGCGAAGTACGTGATTGGCGACAGAACTGATTTGGAAAAACAATTGATTCAGGCAAACATTCTTGCGGAAGATATTTCCGATTACAAGGATGGACGCATAATTATCAAAGGATGTTCCGACATTTCCTGTCCCGAATTTGCTATGGTTGAATTGGTAAGACACTTGCAGCCAATTTCCAAAAGCATCATGTATGGTGAACCTTGCTCAACAGTTCCTGTTTTCAAGCGGAAATAACACCAAATTTCATGCAAAGAATCGATCAATTGCGGGAGTAAGGTTTTAACGCGCTCTTCCACTTTTTCATTGTCGTGTAAAACAAGAATATCTCCTGGTCGAATTTGTTTCCCGGCCTTCTGCAAAATCGTTTCTACTGGAATGGAGGCGTCGAAGTCATACGAAAGCCATGACCACATGATGATTTTATAGTTTGGGTGGATATTTGAATCAAACTTTCTAGGTAGTCTCCCGTATGGCGGTCGGAATAACTTTGACGGAATGTGTCTCGCTGCTTCTTCTATTGATTTCTGATACACATCTTCGGAAACGTTCGTTCCTTTTTCATGCCGCATAGTATGATTACCAACCGCATGTCCTTTTGTCTCAATTTCGGATACTAGTTCAGGGAATTTTTCCGCATTTGCACCAACACAAAAAAAGGTAGCCTTCACTTTCTTTTCATCAAGCGTTTTAAGAATCCATTGTGTCATTTCTTCTGTAGGACCATCATCAAAAGTGAGATAAACAGTATCAGAGGAAGAAAACCCCCATATTCGCCGTGGAAAAATCCATCGAGCGAATAATGGGGTTTTAAAGATGCGAATCATTTACTATTGTCCACCAGGGTTCCCTGCGGGCACTTGTTGATTCATAATTTGATCCAAAGATGGCCCTTCTAATCCTGATGGCTCAGGATCCGGGGTTGGTGCTTCCAACAGCTCATAGAAAATTGCAATTCCTTCAGAGTAGTCTTCAATGTTAAACAACATGTTAGCATATCTTCCGGCACTTGCGCCACGTCGTGTACTTTCTCCATTGTTGTTTGCCAGTTCTTTCAACCGGTCCATCATTGAAGGGAACATTGTTTTGTACACATAGTCAACTTTTCTTCGTGTACGTTTTGCCAACGCTCCATCTCGATCGCCGAACTCATGTGCCGCCGACATTATTTTTAAGTATGCTCCAAGGGCTGCGTACAAATCTTTCGTGTTGTCCGTTGTCGCAACAACACCAACATTACTCTTTTCGTAATATGTAAGAATCGACTCCAACTGACCTGCTACGATCATTCCCAATTCTTCTGCTCCTTTCTTATCCCCAGCCATATAGAGTACTCCTACATAATCGTGAAGAACACCATCGTCATATGCCGTCAGCGTCTTCCCGTTAATCTCGTAGTTATCTCGTGGATTATTTGACCCAGAAGGCTCTCCATAATCGATCACTAATTCTGCAGGCATCACTTCCAACGAACGTTTGATGAGTTTCTTCGCTTTGTCTTTGTACTCATCAATAGTCTTCTGTGGAACCGCATCAGGTATACCAGCGACTGGTTGATCTGAATTTGCAAATTGCTCGATTCTTTCATTTTGCTCTTCAGCCCTTAATGCCTTTGATACAAACTCTTCCGCCAATGACAGGAAGTGGAGTCTATATTGATCTGTGTGTCGGCGTGCATAATAATCTGTCAAGACATTCGGATCATTCATTTTTCCGAAATCATAGTTCTCCATCAAGTTTGCATACATCTTCTCTGTATTGAAACGATCTGTCATATCATCTATTGGACTCAACTCGAACACCATTCCATTTTGCTTAATGTATCCTCGTCGGTAGAGTGCTATCGATACTTCAGATCCTCCGGGTGATGAGAAGCTAATTCCTCGTTTCCAATCATTGTTTCCAATAATGTCTAGCATCATAACCTGCTCTCTCGTCAATCCACGCTCATCATCGAAGCCGAATTTTAATTCCTTAAGAGAGCCTTCTTTTTGTGACTCAAGAATAACTCCTGAAGCAAGGGCATTTTCCATGTTTACCGGTAAAATAAATCCTGAACTTGGGAAAATTCTGATCAATCTTCCGCTCTGCTGATGAGAGATTAAATTTGCATCATCACGTGTAAACGCCATAGCATCAGCAAGGTCTGCATAATTCCAAGTCTTCTCAAATCCTACGAGTAAGTTCTGGAAATTTTGCAATGCTTGATTTGACATCGTAACAAAATTGTTTTGAGCTGCAGATAGAATCTCCATTCCCATTTGGTATTTGTTATAGATATCCTCTGTTTGGTTGTTCTCAGAAAGTGGTAATCCAAACTTCGCTTGAATATCTCTCAGACGTGCAGCTGCCCTTTGATCGGTTGCTGTTGCTGTCGCTAACAACGCACTACCTTGTGTATTAAGAGCATCAACAGCCACTTTTAATTCATTTGGACTTCCTTCAGCCCTCAATTTAATAACCTTCTTGATTACCTCTGGCTTCACGCCCATTCCAATCATATCAATCAAGCCAACGAACAACACCTGATCAGTGTTTCCAGCGTACATCAAGATCTGATCTTCAGTAAATTTAATAGGAAGTGGGTCAGAATCATATGCTTTCATCTTCATTTGATTTGTATACCAATCCGTTTGCATCAACGAAAGGTTACACACACGAACATCTGTTCGCTTACCTTCAACCTCTTGCATATACCAGAGTGGGAAAGTATCATTATCACCGTTTGTGAAGATGATTCCATTCGTCGGACATGATTCGAGGTAATTGAGTGCTACGTTATGTGCGGTAGTCTTCTCACTT
>Ga0316205_10005163_pt1 | contig 10967 bp, 10 predicted proteins | sample 3monthpyrite_MG_FD_204941 | JGI IMG/M metagenome (GOLD analysis project Ga0316205, IMG submission 204941) | Microbial mat bacterial communities from mineral coupon in-situ incubated in ocean water Damariscotta River, Maine, United States -... | ecosystem: Environmental > Aquatic > Marine >...
AAGCAGCTACTGTTGTCAGTATTGTTGTTGTTACCGGGCCAATTAATTCAACAGCACCTTTCACTGCTGCTTCGATCGGATTTAAACCTTTCTCCATATGATAGGTAATATTTTCTCCAATAATAATAGCATCATCTACCAACATACCGAGTACCATAATAAAACCCATCATCGATATTAAATTAAGCGTCATGCCTAATGCATAAATAACTCCGATACCCGTCATAAAAATAATAGGCAACCCCCATGTTGTAGTCATGGCTACAGAGAAACGTAAAAATAAAATCAGAGAAATAAATACTAAAATAACACCTACCAGACCGTTATTAGTTAATACACCTAAACGCATGCGTGCAAATCGAGAAAAGTCCTGAAATGATTTAACCGTTAAATCATCACCGTATCTAGCGGGAATACTATTCAGATAAGGTTTTACTAAATCGATCGTATCAATAATATCCGCATCGGAACGTTTTAAAATTAATAGTGATACAGCAGAAACACCCTGCACATCATGTAAGGTTCTTGGTTTTTCCAGGGCTTCAGATATTTTTGCTATATCACCCAGACGTAATGAGTTTCCTGTGGCATTAGCACGAATAACGATATTTTCAGCATCGTCAATACTTCTAAACTCACCCACGATACGAATTGCTTTCTGCCCTTCTGAAGTATCAATTTCACCACCGGGTGTATTTATATTCCAGCCGCGTAATAACTGCGCAATCTGATCGACTGATACTCGGGCTTTAGCTGATTTTTCGGGGTCAACAATAACACTGTACTCAGCTTTTCTATCACTTAATATAGCGATTTTAGCAACGCCCTTTATCGCTAATAAGTCCTCTTTAATATCGTCACCCAAACGTTTTAATTCTAACTCTGAGCGATCGCCGGAAATAGCTACCCTTAAAATCGGAAATACTGCACCATCCACTTCTGTTACAAATGGATCTATAGCTAGATCGTCAGGTAAATTTGCTCGGTCAACTGCAAGTGATATATCTGATGTTAATCTGTCACGATTATTAGCGTGAGGATCTACTTCCATTGATATGCGACCTGAACCGGGAAATGCCATAGATATCATTTTGTCTATACCATTAATTGAGCGTAACTCTTGCTCAATAGGCGTAATAATCAACTGTTCAACTTCACTTGGAGAAGCTCCCGGATAGGTTGTATCAATTTGTATAATATCCAGATTAACATTTGGAAATGCTTCTACCTGCATAAACATTACAGCCGTCACACCACCAACAGCTAATAAAAAAACCGAAACCAGATTTACAACCAGCCCACGCGTAACCAGATAACGTATAATAGATTCCATTAATTATTTCTCTCTTGTAGACCACTCAAGGTTTTATCATCAAATGTAAACTCTGGTAATAAAACATCTTTCCAGATTAATCCACGAAGTAAATCGAGCTGATGATATCGACGAATTAACTCAATAGTTTGCAAATCAAGGGATAGTTCGGCAACGGATAATTGTGATTCAAAATCTATTATTCGATCTGTTTCTATTCGACCATCTTTATAACGTGTTAAGGCTTCTTTTAATTTTTTATCTTCTGCGATAACACTATTTTTAAAAGCACTTAAAGCCAGCTCACTAGATTTTATTTCTGCCAGTAAACTTGAAACTTCATACTGCAAATCTTCCAGTATCTGTTTCTTATCTTCTAATGCAATTCCCTTATCGTAATGCGCCTGTCGTAGATCTGCATCAAATCCACTTTTATCAAGACCTCTACTGAATTCAACACTAATACCACCAATAATTTCAGACTCATCCAGATTACCACTGGTTGTATCACCCTCATTAAACTCATTACCTACATATAAAACTAGATCCAGATCATCTTTTCTTTTATCACGGCTGGTTCTAATAGAGCTTTCTACTAACTGCAACCTTGCATCTATTCGTTTTAAGGCGGGGCTATGAGATTGTGATTGCTGATAAAGATCACTATAAGTTTTAAGATCAAAACGTTTCACATTTGAATCAGCTAATAACGATTTATCCCATGCTCTACCCATTAACCTATTTAGTGAAATAACCTGTTTTTGAAGAGCTACCTGCAAACTCTTTTTATCTGCTTCATTAATTCGTAATCTTGCATCAACCTGTAAAACATCTTTCTCTTCAGATAAACCCAGCTTAAACTCATCTTCGATATATTTTTTTAAACGCTGAGCCCTTTCAATTGTTTTGTCTATGCTATTTATTCTGGCCTGAGTTGTGGCCGTTGCAAGATACAACTCAATGACCTGTGAGGCCAGTTGATCATACAAACCTAATTTATCACTTAAAGCGAGCAGCTCTCCTGCTTGTGCAGACTCCAGACCTTCCGCATACAACGGGTTACCCGCGCCTTTCGCAAACTTGTGTCGATAATTAACATCAAGCCGAGTTTTTGTTGATGGATTTGGTATAGTAGGCCCAAACGTATCCGTTGCATCTTCTCTTGCTATGCTTGCATTAAAACCCAATAAATCACCATTATCTAAACTTCTATTTACACCTCCGCCGAGATTATATCGATCTGTCGCTGTACCAAATAAACTGGTTTCACGAGCATAACCCGCATTACCCTTTAATAACCACGATAGCTGACTTTCTACTTTAATATTTTCCTGACTGGCTTTTTCAACCTGATAAGCAGCAGATTTTATAGAAGGATAGTGATCTACAACTCTTTGTAATACCTGTAGTAGGCTTAATTTTTCAGCTGAAGCAACTGATGCCATTAGACTGAAGCAGATAAATATAATATTTAGAATAGCCAATTTCATGAGTCACTTTTCTCCTCTGTTAAATTCAATCGTGGCCGCTTAAGAAGGCTGTTTAAAATAAACTCAGTATGTAACTGCAAATAACCCTGCGTACCTGACTCATCATCATAAGGTTTTAAAGAGTGCATCCAGATCGTTGCCTGTACTAACGGTGCTACAACAAGCCGGGCAACCGTTTCTGACTCATAGAGATTGAATTCACCATTAATCATGCCTCGACTAATCACCTTGCTAAATAGATTACGAGATCGCACAACCACATTTTCTGTAAAATACTTAGCCAGTTCCGGGAAATTACCCGATTCGGCCACAATAATTTTGGGAATCGCAGATAATGATGTACAGGCAATGCTCATCCACCAGCCACTAATCAGCTGTCTAAGTAAATCTTCCTGAGTTCCTTCAAATGCCTCAACCATAGCTTCAACCTGATCTAACTGAGGTGTAATACGCTGCTGCACAACGTCTCTGAATATGGCTTCTTTACTATCAAAGTATAAATAAAGTGTACCTTTAGAAATACCTGCGGCTTTTGCCACATCAACCATGCGGGTTGAACTGAAACCTTTTTCCGTAAATAACTGTAGCGCCGCATCCAGAATTTCCTCTGGGCGCGCTTCTTTTCTACGTTTCCAACGACAAGCTGAAGCTGATTTCTTATCACAAAACATACATATCACATTAAATAACTGACCGGTCAGTAATATATTAGCAATAAATGACCCAAAGTCCAGTAAATTCAATTCACTCTGTATTTAGGTTAGATTCTGTACTTAGGTTAGATAATGTGAGTTTTTTGCATGGGAAAACAAACCAGTAAAAAAGGCAGCTATAAAGCTGCCTTTCCATTCAAGATAAAAGTAAGGAATATTAGATTTTTCTGTATCGAACCATAACCGTAAGCCCAATTAAACCAGAGAAAAACGACCAAATAGCCGCTGACACAGAACAAATTACACCAAACAAGACCTGAAAGATAAATCTATTACATGCGGCTCCACCTGCTCAGCTGAAATCAACTCAAATACAGAAAACTCACTGACTGCTACCTGCTTAAGCTGATGCTCTTTTAAGGTAAAATTAATTGCCAACCAGCCCTGATCTGTGAAAACAACCCCTTTTGCTCTTTCAACTGCCGAGTTTTTAAATAAATTTTTTATAAGTTTAAGCAACTTTTCTTTATTAAAAATCAGAGTTTTATTAATTTTCCAGCCTACGCTATAAAAATTATCGGCATGTCCTTCAACTACGAACCAGTCAGAGGTATTGCCATTCGTGATATCACAGGTTTTATCTATTTGATTGTGTGAATGAGAATGGTGATCCGGAAACTCTGCAAGTCGTTGTTGACTACGGGCTACATCAAGCCACTCTAGTGGCAACCGACCCTGCTCAATCATGGCTACTTTTATCTTTGCTGGTTCAAACGAACTCGCATAATCAAAAAATGATTCTTTATCTGATTCGTTATAAGTATCTAATTTACTAGCGACTAATATATCGGCCAGATTAGATTGATCTATAAATGTCTCATTAGTGATATATCGATTATCTTTTAACTGCCTGGCATCAAGCAGATTAATTATGGCTTTTAAATCCAGTACTGAATGATAAAACTCACCCGTTAGTGACTCAACCAGCTTAGCAGGATGCCCCAACCCCGTTGGCTCAATAATTATACGCCGAGGTTTAATCGTGCGAATAATCTGATTCAAACCAACATTTAATGACTGACTGCCCACACAACAAAGACATCCGCCTGCTATCTCTTTTATTTCAACACTGTCATTTTTTAATAACGCACCATCAATACCGATTTGGCCAAACTCATTAACAACCACCGCCCATACTTCATCAAGAGGTTTATGTTTTATTAAATGCTGTATAGCCGTTGTTTTTCCTGCTCCTAAAAAACCTGAAATAATATTTGTAGGAATGTTTTTATAGGTACTCATTGAGTATAAATATTATTCATGTATCACTTACCAACAATAACTCTAACTATATTTACCAATATTAAAACGACTCCGCATCCCAGCACATTTACGTCAAAAATTATTTCATAATATCAACATGTATACCCTGCTCTTCAAGCTTATTTGCTCGAGCATCAATATAACGTTGAAAATTAGTTTGTTTTTTATAATCACCACTGCTGACATAATCCATAATAGACTGCACATGGAACGACTTTAAGTAAGCATCACTTCTGAACACCTCATTTCCTTCTGGATCAAAATAAACCAGGCTAGGTGCATATTGAATATTAAGTTGTTTAGCCCATTTTTTTATGGTCGTTTTTTTACCCTTTGGCTGAGTAATTATATTTTCAGACCACATATCTAACACAGACACGTTAAATTTAGCCAACTGTTCTTTTGACTCTTTACGTTTTAATATATCACCATGTAATTCATCACACTCTGCACACTGCTTTTGCTCAAACATAACCAGTGTATATTTATCGCTCGCTTTGCTAAAATCATAAGGCGCTTTAAAACTTTCAATATCTTTATTGATTTTTCCTTTAGTTTTAACGGGTGAAACACGAGCTAAATAAGATCTGAATTTTTCTTTTTTATCATGCCGCCCAAGAACATAATCAAGAGCTGCATTGAATTTAGCAGGATGATAATAACCATTAGTTCGTAAAACAGCTTTACCCTCTTCATTAAAGAATATAAGCGTTGGTGTATACATTACTTTTAATCGAGCAGCAAAATCTTTTTCTATAGTCTCAACATTTCCAAAACTAACGTCTCTGTCACCCCATATATTTAATGAAACCACATCAAAATTAGACTTTGTTTTTTCGGCAATATCTCGTTGCCCAAAATTATCCTGTAATAATTTTTTACAATATGGACAACCATCCTGATAAAAAAACACCATTAAACGCTTACCCGACTTACGCGCTTCATTTATATCATCATCTAAGTCTAAAAAAGAATTTTTAAACCAGGCAGGTTGTTCTACATACCCGGGGTTGACCATACCCTCAGCTAAAGCACCTTCTGTCTTGGCGCTAGCTGACATCATGCCGAGCATAAAAAACAACAGTAAAAAAGAGCATAACTTAACGACGTTTATTATCATTACCCTGCCTTGTTCGATTAGATGATGGTTTTTTAGAGCTACCTGTTCTACTTTTTGTTGTTGATCTACCGCTTTCATTTCTACCTCTACCTGTACCAGGTCGACTACCTCTACTGGTTTGCTTACGGCCCTGCATGCGAAAAACTTTTTGCACCGGCACTCCAGATCGAAGTGACTTGTCATACTCAATACCTGCAAGTTCGGCCAGTTCACGAATATCTTTAGGTTCTAATTCATAAAATCGACCGGGACGGTTACTTTTTGTCATCGCTACTGAACCATAACGAACACGCATTAAACGACTCACTTTAAGATCAACCGCCTCCCACATACGACGCACTTCTCGATTTCGTCCTTCCATTAGCACCACATGATACCAGCGGTTAAAACTTGAGGGTCCGGCAGAAAGCTCTTCATTTGTTGTCTCTACTATATCCTCAAATCTTGCTTTGCCGTCTTCAAGCTCTACACCATGAGTTAACTTCTTTAACTGCTCTGGAGTTGCCTTGCCCATAACCCGCACCGCATACTCTCTTTGCAACTGACTGGATGGGTGCATGAGTTTATTGGCCAGATCACCATCATCTGTTAGAAGTATCAAACCCGAAGTATTGATATCCAGACGTCCAACAGCAATCCATCTACTGTGCTTTAAGCCTGGCGCATGATCAAAGATAGTTGGTCGGCCTTCCGGGTCACTTCGGCTACAAACTTCGCCTTCAGGCTTGTGATACATCAATACCCGTGGCAAAGTCTGTTGCACATCACGAATAATAATTTTACGACCGTTGTGCATCACAATGTCACCGGTATCGACTAACTGGCCCAGTTCTATGACTTCACCATTAAGCTTGATTAAACCTTCCTTAATCCAGCCTTCGATTTGTCGTCTTGACCCTAGCCCCTGTCGAGCCAATGCTTTTTGTATACGTTCTTTACTCATAAAGTGAATCTTTTCCGGAAATAACAATGAAAATACTAGTTACCTGTATTGTACTACTTTCTAGCATCCAATACGCCTATGGCGATGTGACTTTAGAGTTTAAAGAAATAACCAGTAAAGGCCAGATTACATACAAAATAAACAATGAAAAGCTAAAATTCACCCAATCAACGCAGGACCGTCTTAATATATTTAATCTTAAAAAACAGGAATTTATCAGCTTTGACCCTGAATCAGGGCTAACTTCCGTAGTAAATAACGAGATTTTAAAAAAACGGGTAAGCGAGCTTACTCAACATCGCCTTAAAAAACTGTCTCAGGTAGAGCTAAAGCTGGATGAAAAACTAAAGACCATGACACCTGAAGAGCAGCAAGCCGGTGAGTCTATAGTCAATATATTGAAATACCCTGACTTATATGGAGAGCACACTCTACTCAAAATAAAAAAGTCTGACACATCAAAAGAAATAAAGAAGATTACCTGTCAGGTATATCAGCTTTACCGGGATAAACAACTAATTAAAGACTTTTGCATGGCCAGCGCAAAATCACTTAAACTAAACTCAGAAGACTACCTGACTCAGCGAAGCTTTTATGCATTTAATTACAATATGCAAAGCCAGTTAATGATAGCAATGGGAAAAACAGACTTTCCACTGATAGATTATGATGAACACCATATCGATGGTGTTCTAATTGAGAGCATTGACTATCGCGATTCCGCCATTCATCAGCACCTGATATTAAACAACATAAACCACGCTAAAGTGAATGAATCTGAGTTTTACTTAGGCAGAACGGTTAAAAAAGACTAAAAAGCCCATATGCCTATAGAATCCGAGCAGTTGATTTACTCACCTTTCAACAGTAACAAGCCGTTTTATTTAGTCTATACTCAAGAGATCGAATAAATTTATACGCGGATACACCAAACCGCCTGCTGCTATGACTATAAGCACTAAACTGAAAAAAGTCCTGTTCAAACTGAGCAACCTTTACTTTCCTTTTAACCATTTAAGTCCTGAGCGTTTACAGGAAATTGTTAATCATATTCGTATAATTGAATTACAACAGGATGAAATACTACAAATGAGAGGCAGTCGCTCTCAGGATTACCTTTATCTAATGGAAGGTGAAATCGATATTGTTTGTGAAGGCAATATTCGCACTATCAGTGACCCGGTAGATACACAACGCAGCCCTGTACTATTACCAAATGAAAAAAACAGTTGCAGCATTATAGCCAAAAGCGACTGTATTATTAGCCATGCAAATCGGGATATTTTAGATACGATTATTGCCTGGGATCATATTGGCCGTGAAACTAAAAACACGGTTAAATACATAGATATGATACGAAATACCCTGGTATTTCAACGTTTACCTATTGAATATATCGAAAATGCTTTTTCTCGCATGAAACCCTCACAGTTTAGCAAAGGAGAAACTATTTCTTCAGATCAAAGTGATGCTTATTATTTGATACTGAGTGGTAAAGCTGAGGTACAGAAATTTGATAACGTAGACCAGAATTTCAAGCGCGTAACCGAATTAGGCATTGGTGATATTTTTGGTGATGAAGCACATGTTTCTGGTAAAAACCCCGATGAAACCGTTACCATGCTTGAAGACAGTGAAATACTGATTTTAGGTAAAGATGATTACCAACAGTTACTAAGCCGCCCCAAGGTTCCAACCGTGCAGGCGCAAGTCGCAAAAACCATGCTTGATAACGGCTATCAGCTACTTGATGTCAGATACCCTGAAGAATGCGCTGAAAATAAAATTCCAGACTCCAGAATGATACCTCTAGCAGACCTGAGTCAACAACTTACAAAACTGAATAAGAAGCAGCCCTACATCATTTATTGCCACTCTGGACCAAGAAGCGCTGTAGCCACTTTAATTCTTCAGGAGCACAATTTTGAGGCCCTTTCACTAGAGGGCGGGATCAGGGATTGGCCTTATGATGTAGAAGAGGCATCCGCCAAACCAAATATTGTGCCTCTAGCAAAGAAATTCCACTAGATATAGTAGATATTCTTCACAAAACCAGATAAAAGGCATAGATTTTCAATTTCTCGAGTTCTAAACTGAGGGTAAGCAGTCGCTTCTGCTTACCTATGTAAAATAATAGAAACGGGGATCTTATGGCTACAGACTACTCTGAAAAACGTAACTTCTTTCGCATGAATCTAGAGTGCAATGCGGAATACACTATCAACGGTTCAGGTAATCAAAAATCAGGCAAAGTAAGCGATCTAAGTGGTGATGGCATTTCTATCATTGCTGACCAGTCAGTTGACCCAGGCACTGAAGTGCGTGTATCAATTCAGCCTGAAAATAACGTTACACCACCACTTGATGTGGTAATGGAAGTTATTCGCTGTGAAGAGCAAGATGCAGATAGTTATTTGCTTGCAGGCAATATAACCAAACGATAAATAAGTTAGTTAACCACTAACTTAAGCATCACTTAAAATATCTACTAGCTGTACCAGCTGGTACAAGTTTCAACCCCCCTAAAGAAACATCAGCCAACACATTTTACTCCGACATAATCTATATGCATGGCAATGCATTGTACGGGCTTAACCCCGATATTTTTTAGTACTACTTTAATGAGTTACTATTCAGGCAAACTGATTAAATAAAACCGGTGCCGGCTCAGTTTGAGCTGTAGCCATAAATGCGCTGATTGCAGCAGCTGGCGGCTCATTGCTACGCAGGTTTGTTGATTGTACGCTCGTAGATGCAGCAACAACTGTTGATGGTGAAGCCGAATTATCAGGCTGAACAGCTTCTGTTGCAGAAGCTGGACTTACATCCTGCGGGTTATTCGAATCAGCTTGTAAATTATCAACCTGCTCTTTGTTTTCTTCTAATTTGGCTTCTTCTCTTCTTTGTACCGCTAAATCAATACGCGCCCGGGAAGCCAGCTGATTCGCATTAGATGCAACTCGAACATCCTGTGCTGATGGATTAGCTGGCGCTAGTGCCGCAGCCCGAATCTGACTTGCCTTGGCTAATGTCGCCTGAGGATTATTAGGTACCGCAGATACGTCAAGCTGAACCTCTCCGCCTACCGCATAAGATCGACCATCTGGACCAGTTTGAAAAGTATAACTTGGTCCACCTCTTACAAGACTACCACCGGCAGCGGTATGCGCAGCCTCATGAGCTCTCACCTCACGATCACGGGCTCGCAATTGACGTAGAACGTTATCGTTCTCCTGCTTTTGAATTTTTTCGGCTTCTTTATCTTCTGAGTCAATATTTGAGGTGCGAGAAACACTGTTAACACGTCTGGATGTACTGGTGTCTAACGGATTACTGCTTTGAATACTTTGTGAGCTGTTTACAATCATAAGGCACTTTTACGGTGAACACTTAAGACTTATAGAAATACGTTAATTTAAGCCAGAGCTATGCACGTATATCGATTATTGTCCCTATAACTTCATCTATCGCCGAAACGACTTTAGCAGAAGCTTGAACCTGGGTTTTATTTTGCTGCAGGTCAAGAAGAGAACCTTCGAGATCAGAACCTTTTCCAGCCTTATTCAGCTGATCAGCACTGGCAATTTCTGATGCATTTTTACGCAAACCATCCAGACCACGCTGAATACCCTGCACTGCTTCACTTTGAACTGACAAAACGCCCATAGCACTACTCCAGAAAAAACGATACTTGAGTATGATTTATAACATAAGAAAGCACTAATTTCAATTTGGATGGCTTAAACGGCGCTCTGATACGATAAGCGGTGAATTAAATGGAATAGATGCCCGAAAGTGACATCAGTCGGGAGGAGAATACCTTTACTGATAGAAAAGAATTGCTTCTTACCTGAGGTTGCTCTTAAAGATTAGAGATAGCCTAGTTAATTACAGGCTCTTCTTCACTCTCATCGTTGACTAAGACCCCTTCTATTTCTTGCTCATTAGGCGAAGTTATAGATTTTTCAAGCTCATTATCATCATTTTCGACTGAAGTTTCTGAAGTTTCTGAAGTTTCTGAAGTTTCTGAAGTTTCTGAAGTTTCTGAAGTTTCTGAAGTTTCTGAAGTTTCTGAAGTTTCTGAAGTTTCTGAAGTTTCTGAAGTTTCTGAAGTTTCTGAAGTTTC
>Ga0316205_10005164_pt1 | contig 10965 bp, 3 predicted proteins | sample 3monthpyrite_MG_FD_204941 | JGI IMG/M metagenome (GOLD analysis project Ga0316205, IMG submission 204941) | Microbial mat bacterial communities from mineral coupon in-situ incubated in ocean water Damariscotta River, Maine, United States -... | ecosystem: Environmental > Aquatic > Marine >...
CAGCGCGTTTTTCCTCTTCTTCTTTACGTCGTAATTTTTCCGCTGCAATTCTTAAAGCATCTTCTCGACTGTAATTTCTTGACATGTTTTTTTTTGTGAATATAATATTAAGATTTTTTTCGAATTAAAAGTACTGATCTAATTAGTGCTTTGCGTGGTTTCAAAGAAGAGAAGTTAGGAGTATTTACTATCTTGTTCAAGATCCTGCTAAAGATACCTCTTTATAATTTTTATTATATCCCAACTGCTATACGCTGTTCTAATTTTTCAACACAAAAATTCCAATCATAATCAAGGCATGTTAAATGACTAAAATACAAGCTATTAATCGGCTGAAATAGCCTATATTTAGTCGGCTAACTCTTTCATTGTGACCCCGGCAAGATTATCGACCCGTTCCGTTTCACTTCAGGTCGATGTTCTCCGCTACGCTGCGGTACGAACAAGGTTCTCATCAAGCTTGTCTAAACAAAAAAGGTCCAACTTTCGTTGAACCTTAATATTGTGACCCCGGCAAGATTATCCGCCAAAAAAGCGGTGCTATCGCTCTTTTCTCAAAAGAGCATCAGGTCGAACAGGTTCGAATATCGGGAAACAAAAAAAGCCTTCCTAGTGGAAAGCTTTTTGTGACCCCGGCAAGATTCGAACCTGCAACCGCCACATTCGTAGTGTGGTACTCTATCCAGTTGAGCTACGGGGCCATTTTGTACTTATCTCTCAATAAGCGAGTGCAAATATAAATCGTTTTTTTTGATGGGCAATGAACAAAGTAATTTTCTTTGCGTTTACTGAATCTCTGCGGTGATTCCTCTGTCTAGCAAAGCTGTACACATAGGCTCTAACTCTTCGTATTCAGCACGCTTTACTTGACATTTTCCATTGTAGTGAATGATATATGTGCATTGCTCGGCCTGCATCGGCTTGTGCTTACACACTTTCATTAAAGAAGTTATCACGTGATCGAAGGTGTTGACATCATCGTTAAAAACGACCAAGTCTTTTTGTTCTACAATCTCTTCAACGACTAATTCATCCAATGCTGTTTCTACCTGAGACATAATCTTTAATTTTCTTCGAATTCTAATTCATATTCTGTTTCATCCACAATCACCGCTTCCAGTGCAAACTTGCGGACGATGCCCTGTACCTCTTGCACCTTATTTGGTTCAACTCCAAAAATACGCAATGTTCTACCATTTGCAGATTTGGTAAATTCTTTTCTATAATTGAAACGCATCAACCAATCGACGAAATCACCAGAGAGCAAGGAGTCGGACAAGTTAATCTCCAATATTTTACTGGTATCTTCACCCAGTTCATCCATTGACAAGTACACGGTATCTATATCATCTCTGAAGTTCCAAACACGTGGCAGGTCATCTCTATCTTTATAAATAATCGACTTCACACGTCCATCTTTTGCATCGTAGAAGAAATTACCTTCAGCGTTATATCTGTTCAACACGTCACGTGGAAATTCATCAAATTGCTTTCTCGTCACAATTTGAATGCGCTCCTCTCCTACTTCATCAATAACAGGAGTAATGTTCACTGTCGAAACGGTGTCAGTACGAATCACATTTACTGGCGTTTCTACTACAATAGGTTCTTCAACCACCTTCTCTATTTCAGACTGTAGGATTGAATTTCCATTCTCTGCCAACAAACGTTTTGCCTCAGAAAGCGTGATCCGCTCACCTTTATAGTAAGCTGTAATAAATGCTCCTTTCACACCGTTGTTCAAAGCCTGTTGTCTTCTCGGCAAGGCTTCTTCCACAGAATTAAACATTCCAGAAGCATAACGAATTTGTCCGTTTGGTAGACGCACCGTCAACAATTCATCCATATCATGCATGTATTCAGGTCCAACAGGACGGTTAAACACACCAATCTGCACGGTAAAGAATAGTCCTTGCTTAATTTCAATTGGATCAGCTGCGGCTGCACCTGGCGCCTGATTATAGCTGAACTCAGGAACTTCCTGAACTTCGTTTGTGGTTGGCAAGCCGAGCTTTTCTGCAGTTTTCAACGCCACTTCCATCATCAACTCATTTTCTCCTTTCGGAACACATGATCCTTCCCGTTCCCTTCTTCTCGCCTCTCCGAACTGAATCCGTTCTCCATCGCAATACGCCACAACAAAGGCATCGGAATAACCCAAACCTCTAATTTTCTCGCGTGCATCAACAACTGTTTCACTATTATTGAAGAAACCAGCCATGTAACGCGTGATATTCGTCGTACCAATCTTTTCACCAGAAACTGGATTAAATTCCTTGAATAAATCCTGTGGAATCGGTCTAGAAAATGCGCCAATCTGTACACGGTAAACCAATCCTGATGGACTTTCCACACCAACGGGGATTGGATTCTCGGCCGAATAAGTACTTGTTGCGTTCTCATCGATTGCGAATCCATTGGACGGCATCTGAATGAGCGCGGCAGCAACTGCCATCGTCTTTATTGGTTGAACTCCTCGTGCAACAAGATTTTGCATTTTCATTGATTCTTCTCTATCTGAAGGCAAGGCTTGATCTGCGGTGTACTTTCGCTGAACCAATTCTACAGACAAACGATCGATGTCTGACTGGATTTGCTTGACTTTGCGCACCCCCAATTGAATTGCTTCATCGTCAACAGATGCTCCGGGTTCAGTCAATAAAAGATTAACTTCCTCCTGCGCTTGCTTCAATTCAATTTCCAAGTTAGTGATTTGTTGTTCCACCTCCAAGGCATCGTTCGCCAAATTGTAATACTCCTCATATTCCTCCGAGCCTGCCGTCTCTCTCTCTTCTTTAAAGGTAATTTCCTTCTCCGTGGACGCAACAGGAACAACAGGCTCTTTCACACCGCGTTGAAGTAAACGCTCTTCAACAATTCGCAACTTGCTTTCCAACAAAGCACGCTTCTTTATAAGGGCATCCTTTTCTTCCTCCAATGCTGAAATCTCTTTCTTCTTCGCATCCTCAATTTGATCCTCTACTCTGATAATTTCTGTGGTCACTTCACCAATCTGTACACTGAAGGTTCTTCGTCGTTTTTCCAGCTCTTCATACGACAAGAGATCAACCTCCTCTTGACTTTCAAGGTCTTCACGCTGCTTCTCCTGAATGGCTTCACTCAAGGTCTTGTTCAATTCCTCTTGTCGGCGATCTGCTTCATTCAACAAGTAGTTCTTTTCTTCCTCCGTTTTTGCCTTTTCTGCAGCTTCGACCAGCTTTTCTATTTCCGTTGATTCTGTTTCATTCAGCGCCAATGTCTTTTCAATAACACCTTCTCCTTCGTTTCCATCGGTAAACTGACCAAGTGTTTCACTCAAGGTTTCATTCGCCTGCTTCCCTGTATCAATGTTCTCCTCGTAAATTTCATTCTCACGTTCTACACGTTCACCTTGAATCGTTTCGATTTCAGCTTCGATCTCTCGTCGCTGATCATTGCTAATCTCTGGATCATTTAGCTCAACGGTCAGGGTCTCTTCGCGTACATCCAATTTTTCCAGTTCAGGGTCGTCGTTCGTACTTGTTCGCGTTGGTGGATTTGTATTTGTAGAAACAACAGCCGTTTCCAACTCACCAAGTGAAATGCTAATTCTTCTGCGCTTCTCCGCTACTTTATTCTGCTCTTCCTGCAACCATGCCGATTCAGCCAGTGAAGTTTCATCCTCAGGTGTATTCTCCAACTGACCAGCCACCGTTGCTATTCTTTCTTCGATCTGCGTTTCATAGTACGCGAGCATTTGATCTTGCGCCGTCAACTCATTTTTGGTCGTGTACTCCGCATCCATCGTGTTGTCCTCAGGTCCAAATGCCGTCTCTCTCAACTCATTGATGAACGTTCCTTTTGCTTCTTCATTTGCGACAAGGTCAACAGGTAACTCCGGCGTAGCCGACCGCGCCTCTTCTTCACGTTTCTCGCTCTCTGCTAATGCTTTTTCAAGCACTGCCAATTCCAACTCAGCCGTCACAGAATATCTCCGTGCAATGTCTTTTTTCTTGTCCACAATGGCGTCATTCAACTCCTCCTGAAGTGCTTCCTCACGATTTGCAATGTCGTCTTGCTTGGTCGGCGCTTGCGATTGACTCAATTCGCCAATATTAACGCTATACGTTCTATCTACGGAATTAACAGCTTCAACAACCTGTTCATCGGTAATTAAATCTTTCGCTGCCACTTTCTGCTTTTCAATTGCTTGTTCCTGTTCAGCAATTAGTTCATTGATGGCATTCAATTCAGCCTGCGAAGTTTCATCTTCTGGATTTCTTTCCAAATCCCGTTCAATCATGGACTTCTTTTTCTCCAACTCCTCAAGGTACTCTACTTCCAATTCCAACAACTTCGTACTTTCCTCAAATGGCGGAAGACCAGCATTTCGAATTTCATCTCGCTCTTCAGGATAACTTCCTTGAACTTCACCTTCCAGTTCAGATTTCACCTTTTCTCGATCTACCACAGACGAAACATTGTTCAGTGCATTGATTGTCTGCGTGCGTTCCGTAATTGCTCCCTCCGTTTCGCCCTTGATCCCCTCAACCATTTCTTTTCGGGCAATGAGCTCTTCATTTTCGGGATCTTCTTCAATCTGCGTATCAAGTTCTTTCAGCTCATCCTTTATCGCTTCAACCAAAGCTTGATCTTTTTCCTGGATCTGCGTTAGTTTCTGTTTTTCGGTCAGACCAGCGTCATTTTGAATCGCTGCCACATCCTCCTCATAACCAGGAACGATTTCTTCTATCACGTCTTCTGGCGAAAGGGCAATATCAAGTGGAGTCTCCCCCAATTTCTCAAGCGCTTCCTTATGATTTGTATTCTCCTGCTCCAATTCAGCCTTGTACGTCTCCAGTTTTTCTCTTTCTTCAACCAGCTCATCATCATTCTCATCTTTCAGCAACTCATTGATTTTGTCAACGCGCTCGTCAATCTTCGCAATGGTTGTTTCATTGATTTGAATGAGTCCCTCCAACTTCTCCTTTTCTGTCAAATCAGGATTGGACCGCACTCCCTCAACGCTAGTCGAATGGGTGTTCTCGATCCCTTCAAACTGGCTTTCCTGCGTATCCACTAGTGTTGGAACATATTCTGGATTCAACTCTGGATTTTCAGACTCAAGTTGCGCGATCTCATTTTCTACCGCACTTGACTCTACTTTTTCAATAGCCTTTTCAGCCTGCGTAATTGACGTAAGAACGTCACTCGCATCTGGTACGGTTTCCGGTTCAACCAACATCGCTTTTTGAATAGAAGCAATGTTGTTATCCAATACGCTCAGCGCTCTATTCTTCTCTTCAATTGCATCTTTCGTAGATTCGATCACCTCCTCAACAAGTCTAAGTTCCTCTTCCAATTCTTTGACCTCTTCTCTAATCTTGGTGGCTTCTTTCTTCTTCGCATCCGGAAGTTTTCCATTCAACAAAAGGATTTCCGATTCCAATCTCCTTTTCTCAGCCTCCATTTCACGCTCCTTCTGCGTCAACTTATTGATATCCTCGCTAAGCTTAATACTTTCCTCAACCATCTTGTTCACCACGGCATTCGGTGATTCAGTTCGAGACTTATTAATTGCATCCGCATTTTTGGCCAATAAATCCAATGCTTCTCGCTCTTTTTCAGCCGCCATCAATGCGTTAAACTGATTTTCAAGCAACTCCATTTTTCCAATTCCAGAATTGGAAGGCTTCTCAACTGTAGCCAAGGCTTTGTCCCGAAGTGTACCCAAACCTTCAATCTCTTTAGCGACCAATAACTTTTCAACTTCCAGACGTTTGACTTCAAGCAGTAATTCATGCTTTTCTGCAGGCGTACCCGCTTCTTCGGCTTGTGCAAGAACTTCTGCGATCTTCTCATCAATTGTACCTAGTCGCTTAGATTTCTCAATGATTTCAGCGTTGATGTTGTTCTCTATTCTTCCTGCTTTTTCGAACTTAATTTTTTCGATAATTGCCAATTCCTCCAACTGTCCGCTGACCTCTCTCATTGACATATCTCTGAAACCCATTTCAGCAAGCACCTTGTTTCGGTCTTCTTGGGCATCCAATTCTTTAATATCAAATTGATCAATGTTTACATCCAACTCAGCGTGTTTACGAATGACTTCCGCCATGAGTGCCTCAGCGCCTTCAATACGTTCATCAAACAAATTCACAATTCTCACCGTTTCGTTTCCGTCGACGGTTGTGTGAATTGCCTTCTGTTTCAATGGTCTGAATTCATCCAGAAAGGGAACTTCCACTAAAAACTTATAGACGTCTTCATTCTCTCCGACCCGTACTTCATAATTGTATTTACCGCCTTTTGGAAAGACAAATGAGTACTTCCCTTTATCATTGGATAAAATCTTCCCCACTTCTTTTCCGTTTGTGTAAGAAGTTACGGTCACTTTCATTTTCTTGTTCTCAGGATTGATCTCCGAGAGGTAATCTCCCATGATGATTACTTCCTGAATTGGCACTCTAGCAACGCGAACACGGTAGACATGCAACTTTCCATTCTGGCTTTGTCGTGCAGAAGCGAAATATGCGTTCTTGTGCTCCATATCAACGACGTAGAACAAATCATCATCGGGTGAGCTGATTGCAAAGTCAACATTTTCTGGACGTCCAAAGGAATTTGTATTTGGGTTATAGCGCGAATAGAATACATCGTACCCGCCCATGGAATTGTGTCCTTTGGAACTGAAATACAGGAAATCTCCACTTGGGTGCATGTATGGAAAATCCTCATCGGCATCTGTGTTCACCTGACCAGGTAACAACTGTGGATCTCCCCAACTACCGTCTGGAAGTCTTCTTCGAATGTAAATATCTTTCCCCGTTGTCTCGGAGTCTCCATAACTGGAATAATAAATTGCCTTGGCATTTTCAGGAAAATGAACAATAGGTGTGTGTCCTTTTTTCTTATCCAACTTTGATTGGAAATCTGCGGTTACCAAGATGCTTCCACCAATGGTCTCCATGTTACTGTAGAGTCGGAAAAATTTCTCGTTGTCAATTTCTTTCTTTTCAGAGACGATGATATCCGTAAAAGTGGTGAGCAATTTCTTTCCGTTATCGCACATCTGAATCTGGCGTTCTACGGCATAACGATTATCCTTCTTTTCGCGCTTACTTAGGTATTTATTATAGCTCTTCTTGGCATCTTCAAACTGATAATTGAGGTGCAATGCTTTTCCGTGAAAGTAGAATGCTCTGGGATCAATTCCCTCCTGGCTTACGGCATAATTCAAGTAACGAATGGCTTCTTTCTTCTGGTATGAATTGAAAAGTAAACAGGTTCCGTAGCGAAAGTTATAATCGGCTTGTTTTGGATTGAGGGAGAGCAAACGTAAATACAAAGACGTGGCTTTCACGTACTCTTCTTGCTCGAAAAGTTCTTTCGCGTTTTCCTTTATTTCATCCTCTGTTTGGGCAAATGATCCCGAAGCAATCACAATGAACAAGAAGACATTTACGATATGTCTTACACTCCACATTTATTTATTCACGCGCGGTATTTAATTTTCATGTCTCTCCAAAAGCTCTACATCCTTTGGTAATCCTTCGTAATAGTACGACTATTTCTTAAAAAGGTTCATTCTGTTCTCCTCACCTTGTAACAATCTTCTGATGTTATTCCGATGAGCATAAATAACAGCTAAAGAGAGTGTAATGCTAAAAGCGATCAACCAGACGGAATTTGTCTTGAAAAGAAAGGCAATTGTTAAGGGAAAACTACTCGCGGCAATAATGGCTCCAAGTGACACAAAATGACTCACAATGAAGACTATCAGGAACAAAGCCACACAAATACCAGCGGCGGCAGGATGCACACCAATGATCACCCCAAGCGATGTTGCAACCCCTTTTCCTCCGTTGAATTGCGCGAACACTGGAAATACATGACCAATAACGGCTAGCAGCGCGCACACGAGTTTTACCTGAATTAGTTCTTCTGAATTCCAGTCACCGACACCAGCAACAAATGGCAGCATAACGGCAACGAAGCCTTTCAAAACATCAATGGAAAGTACGACAATGCCTGGCTTTTTACCCAACACTCTAAACGTATTGGTTGCGCCTGCGTTTTTACTTCCATGTTCGCGTACATCAACACCATATTTTGCCTTACCAATCCAAACAGCTGTTGGTATCGACCCTAATAAATATGCGATGCATCCGAATATGATGAAGTCTATCATTCTCCCCCGAAAAATTCCATAAATTTAACGAGAAATACGCTGTTAGACGTGGACTCATACTTGAAATTTTTCTTTTTACGCTTATCATCTTTCATTTCAGTCAGTGCTGAACTTAATTCCTGATCACCTGTTTTTATACGCAGTAATCCGTCTTTCTTCTCCATGGTGTAATGGAAATAATAATCACGCCCTCCAGGAATGTTAATGTATACCATAAATGCATCACTCTTTGCATAAGTCTGCGCGAAGAATGCCTTCAATGGTACTTGTTTAAACACAGGTTTGCCATACATACTAACAATTGATGCGGATTCAACATTCGTGATTAACCCCTTATCCTGAAGCTTTTTGCTTTCAAAGGAACTCAAGCGAAGTCCTGTAATTGTTATGGCTTTTTGAAGACCATCTGGTAACTTCTTCACTTCGCCTAAACGCACATATTCATCAAGAATTTTATCCGCCTCCTTACGTCCATCCCACTCAAGTACAGCTTGTTCAAGTGTATTTGTCGACCAGTTAGACTCCAACGGTTGTAATCCTTCAACTTCATTGATTCGTGTTGCAACATCCTGCATCAGCCCTTTATCAACTGGCATATCAAAACGCGCCGTAATGTTCATGGATGTCTCTCCAGTAACTTGATCATAATTTACAATCCCCACGGCGTCAACGTTCACATCACCGTAATCCATACCAAGTGAAATAACACCATCTCCGTTCATTGAACAACTCTCTGTATGCAAGGCAATGTAATTCCCTTTTTCATTTCGGTCGATCAATTTTTCCTTGGATGCAATTTGAAACTCATTTGAAACGGGATCAAACTGCAGAAACCCACTCGAAGTCATTACGATTGGATCTTTTTCTGAAACGAGTGCTGACAAGAATGTTGGATAAAGCGCAAGACTATCAGGAGATGGAGAGTCTCGCCATACAATTCCTGCCGAGATCGTCCCTCCTTCCAAATCCTTCATCTGATCTGATACAGGAACTTGGATATTCTTAGGGTCAATCTGCGACGTAAACGCCATCCAGTTTCGGTCAAACTTTTCACAACTGTGGTTAATTCTTGTCGCCCCAGAGAAATAAATCAATGGGTTTGAAGCACGAACCGAAACATCTCCGTAGTAATCGAATTCATTGCTCAACTTGAAGCCCATATCTGAAGCGATCTTACCAGATGCTCTCGTTTGATATGAGGTATCCAAACCGATGTCGTTCATTGCAATGTAGGTAAGTGTACTATCCTTGTCATAATAAGGATACCTCCCCTTGGCTTCATAAGCTCTTCGTGCATTAATTTCTACTTCCGCCTCTTCAAATTTGTGGTACTCTGTTACGTAACTGGCAACAATTCGCGCATTTATCAATTTATCAATCTTCGCCTTTTTACGAATTGTTAACTTCATACTGTCTGGATAAATTCGGGCATCGGCGATGTCCACGTATTCAACCTTTTCACAATAAATAGTCTTTTCCTTTAAATCAAACTTCGCTTTTGGAGCCCTAAACTGCAGGGAATCTTGCTTTGGATGCGTTGAGAAGAAGTTTGGACCAACAAGGTCAACACCCTGATTTATGGAAATCTCACGCTCCTGTTTTTTCTGCATTTCGATAGATAATTCGTCCATGAGCCATGTAAATTGATCCATCTTACACATGTATTGATTCACTGGGAATTCTACGACGGATTCGCCCTCATTTGACTTAAAGACTCCCTTTCTTTCTTCAAACGAAATGTGCGCATTTACATTATCTGTTTTGAAGGCTAGTGGATCCTCTCCCTCTTCTTCCGTTTCATTTTTCAAGTTGAAACCAGCAGTATCTGCGTCAATGTCGTAGCGTTTGTATTTGAAATTATCTGAAATGACTGTAGCCGTAATGAAGGTCATCATTCCCTTTCCTGTCATTCCTTGAGGCTTGACAATTGCCGTACCTCTCATTTTTGCCTCGCCACCAAAGAAAACCATTTCGTTCTTAGGTGTCGACTTTGCTTTCAAGACTTTCGACTTTGGAATATAAGTTATGTAAGCATCTTGGGCAACAACATCAGGGAATTGAATCCCCGCAGCTATTGGTTTATTTTCGAACTGTGCAATTCCCACAGTGGAATCTGGCAAGAAGCTAAGCGCTTTAGATTCTGACGTTGAGTGAACGAAATTAATTGTCCCCGATCCTTGTAAGCCGTTATTCGACAAGATAATTTTGTTGTCGTATTTCGCTTCAGTACCGTAAAATTCATATCCACCTTGTGGCGCTAAGGTTGAGAACCCGAATGAATAATCGGGCATAATTCTCACTTGTTGTTTAATTTTTGGAAAAATTCCAGCTGATGTCAACTCTCCATCCAGGCGAAATGTGTTTTCTCTGAATCCGTTTAAACTGTCTCGTTCGAAAGGATCAACAGTATAATAAAACCGAACGCTGTCGTACACTCCGCGGTAGATATCCTTAGAATTGTAGAAAATTTTTGTTGCCGTGGTAGACTTTAATTTTGGATAGTCTTCGAATTCCTTTTTGTTTCCTGATCTATTGTTGGGGTCGTCGATCATAATTTTCCCGGAAATACCTGTTAAGCTACTCACCATTGGGATTGATTTCATTCCGTCTTCCTTTCTCAATGGTCGTACTCTAAACAATGCGTCATTTGTACTCAACAAATTAATCGCGTATGCATCGTAATCAAATTTTGCCGCCTTGGTATCAATTTCCAGTTTCCCTGAATTCACCCATCCACTAAAGTTGAAATCCCGATTCTGCTTTACTTTCACTTCGCTCTCGTTTGGAAACACAAC
>Ga0316205_10005165_pt1 | contig 10964 bp, 10 predicted proteins | sample 3monthpyrite_MG_FD_204941 | JGI IMG/M metagenome (GOLD analysis project Ga0316205, IMG submission 204941) | Microbial mat bacterial communities from mineral coupon in-situ incubated in ocean water Damariscotta River, Maine, United States -... | ecosystem: Environmental > Aquatic > Marine >...
ATTGAGTAACAGGACCTTGTACTGGTTGGGCTTCTTCGGTTTGGCCTGGGTCTTGGTAGCTACACCTACCTGGCCTTCACCGTCGTCCATGCCATTGTCGTCACCGCCGTCTGCGCCATCGTCGGCGTCGAAGACGTATAGGTCGAACAAATCATCAGAGAAGTCGTTGGAAATCATTGAAAGGCCAATATCGTATGCGCTTTGCGGATAGCAAGGGGTTCTGCGCTAGTTAGCGCGGCAACACTTAACGCAGCGCAAACGTGCAGATAGGGTTTCACCATACGCGCTTGCCACTGTTCAAGAAAAAACGGGCCGGATGGGGATGCCATCCGACCCGTTAGTCAGTCTCGCCGGCTAAGGGAGAGGAGGGATGCCGGCGATAACTCTCAGGTCATTGCGACCTGAAAACCTATATTGGTTCAGGCAGCCTTGCGGACTTTGTCCATGGCGAGGCTTGCGCGGCTCGAAATTGGCGCGAATGCGTCGTTAGCGAGCTTAACCCATGCTTCAGTGTTCTTCGAAACCGCAGCAACGGTCGCGTCGAAGTTGCGCGTTGCGAACTTGCTTTGAAGCTGAACGAATTCAGTCGGCGACTTAACAGCAGCGACTTCTTTGACGTCTGCCGTCATCGTTTCGACAGCACCCTTGGCGTCTGCGACGTAGGCTTTGCCCATGTCTTGCATGCCAGCGGCGAGGATCTTGCCCGATTCAACAACTGCTTCAACGTTGCCTTTGGTGAATTCGCCCATGTCGGTAGCGAGTTCCTGGCTTTTTCCGTAAGCGGTTTTCGCGCGGGTCTGCAGGTCGGCGAAGCCTTCCTTGACTTGTGCGGTGTAATCGGTGGCTTTGTTCTGTGCTTTGGTCATGATTTTTTCCTTTGCGGGAGCTTTGGTTGCTTTCTTCGCGACAGGTGCCTTCTTGGCAGGAGCCTTCTTCGCGGTCTTCTTAGCTACAGTTTTCTTAGCTACAGTTTTCTTCGCAGCAGCCTTCTTCGGAGCTGCTTTCTTGACGGCTACCTTCTTGGCAGCTGTTTTCTTCGCCGGAGCTTTCTTCGCCGCAACCTTTTTAACAGGCTTGGCTTCGTCGGCTTCAACAGACTTGGCGATTGCTTTGACGCTCACGTCGGCCTTAGCGGCCGGTTTGCTGTCAGCTTTCTTAGCGGCTGCTTCGGCATAGGCCTTCTCAGCTGCTGCATCAATTTTGCTGGCGTTGGTTGCCATGATAAAAATACCTCGTTGCTTCGCGGGTGCAATACCCTTTATGTTGCAGTGCACAAAATAGGCATTGCAGTTGCGAAGTCAAGTACTTTTTGTGCACTGCACAATAAATTTACAACGCTTTGAAAATTAACGAGTTTTTACATACCGACCGGGCGCATCTTCGATGATTTTGTCATTTTTCCCACCAGGCTTGCGCTTTGCCTTAGCCTTCACCAGACCATCATCCTGACCACGCAACCAGTCGATCCAGTCCGGCCACCAGCTACCCGGGGTTTCGACGGCTCCCTCGCGGAATTCTTCCAGCGAGCCAACTTCAGCATCGTTGGTCCAGTACTGATACTTGCCCGAACCGGGAGGGTTGACCACCCCGGCAATGTGTCCCGAACCGGCAAGCACAAACTTCAACGGACCGCCAAAGTGTTCGGTTATCTTCCACACGCTTTCTGCAGGTGCGATGTGATCTTCCTTGCCCGCCTGCACATAGCTCGGCGTTTCTACCAGCTTGATGTCGATCGGCGTTCCGTCGGCTGACATTGCGTCCGGCTCGACCAGCTTGTTGTCGCGGTAGAGATCGCTCAGATAATCCTGGTGCCATTTGGCAGGTAGGTTCGTGACGTCTCCATTCCAATGAAGCAGATCGAATGCTGGGTAGTTCTCGCCAAGCAGGTAATTGTTGATCCAGTAATTCCAGATGAGATCGGTTCCGCGCAACATGTTAAATGCCGCGGCCATGTAGCGACCATCAAGATAGCCGTCGCCCGAAAGCTGGTCGATCCCGGCCAATTGCTGGTCGTCGATGAAATGCAGCAGTTCTCCTGCACGCTCGAAGTCCACTTGGGCGGTGAAAAAGGTCGCGCTCTTCACCTTGTCTTGCTCATCACGACGATGGAGGATCGCCAGTGTTGCGGCCAGCGTAGTCCCGGCGACGCAATATCCGATCGTGTGCGCCGATGGAACTTTCAGCCGCTCGCGCACATGGTCGATAGCCTCGATCTGACTGCGGATATAATCGTCCCACACAATATCCTTCATGCTTTCATCAGCCGACTTCCAGCTGATCACAAAGGTGGTGATGCCTTGCTCGACCGCCCAGCGGATGAAGCTCTTCTTGGGATTGAGGTCGAGGATGTAGAAGCGGTTGATCCATGGCGGGAAGATCACCAGCGGGATTTCCAGCACCTCGTCAGTTGTAGGGCTGTATTGGATCAGCTGAAAAAGGTCGGTTTCGAAAACCACCTTGCCCGGAGTGACAGCGATATTCTTGCCCAGCTCGAATGCATCGGGGTCGACATGGGTCAGCTGACCCTTCTTCAGATCGGTCGTAAGATGCTCCATCCCCTTGACCAGATTCTGCCCCTTGGTTTCGAGCGTGCGCTCAAGCACAATCGGATTCATCATCGGGAAGTTGGCCGGGCTCATGGCTTCAATCATCGCGCGCGTTGCAAAACGCAGCTGCTCGCGTTTGTCTTCCGGCACGCCTTCGATTTCATCGACCATGCCGTTCAGCCGCTCCGCGACCAGCAGATAGGTCTGGTGGATTAGTGCAAAGGCGGGTTGGTCGCTCCAGCGGCGATCTGCAAAACGACGGTCTTTGCGCGGGAGGTCGCGCTCATCCTCTTCAACGGCTTCGGGGCCAATGCCATATCGGCCCAGGACAGTGGTCCAAAGCTGCAAGCTCTCTTCCCACAATTGCTTCTGCGTGCCTGGTTCGGACAAAGGCATTTGGCGATACCAATTCTGCATCGCGCCCATCCATTGCATCGGGTCAACAATAGCGAGCTGGGGCTGGTCGGAGTCTGCCTGCGTTGCCTGATATTCTAGCCACATCTGTTGCAGTTTCGCGCTGACCTCCGCCCAATCACCCATATCTTCACTCCCCGGCGTGCCCATCGGCGCCATGCCCGGCATGAATTGCTGGAGCATGTTCTGCATCATCTCAGCAGGGTTCTGCATCATCGCTGTGAAGGCGGCGGTCGGGTCGGTCTTGTCGGTCATATCAGTCCTGATCTGCTCGCAATCCAGCTAAGAAAGTTCCGTTGCAGTTCGATTGCGTCTTGCGTGTTTTACCCGCAGCTAGGATAGGTCACAACAATCAAACCACAATCGGTGTGTTTGTGAATTCGAATTCCAACAGAAGGACCAACCGGGAAACATAATGAATACCGACTTCTACCGCATGAAACGCTTGCCACCTTACGTCATTGCAGAAGTGAATGCGATGCGAGCGGCCGCGCGGCATGAAGGGCGGGACATTATCGATCTCGGCATGGGCAATCCTGATCAGCCGCCGCCTAAACATGTGATCGACAAACTATGCGAGGTCGCGCAAAAGCCCGATGCGCATGGCTATTCGCAGTCAAAGGGTATTCCTGGGCTCCGCAAAGCGCAGGCAAATTATTACGCTACGCGTTTTGGCGTCGAACTCGATCCCGAAAGCGAAGTTATTGTTACGATGGGCTCTAAAGAGGGGCTCGGAAGCTTGGCCAATGCGATCACCGCACCTGGTGATGTTATTCTGGCGCCCAACCCTTCCTACCCGATCCATACATTCGGCTTCATCATTGCCGGCGCGACAATTCGCGCGGTTCCGACAACGCCCGATGAAAATTACTGGTTGGCGCTTGAAAATGCGATGGCCTTCACTGTGCCGCGCCCGAGCGTTCTGGTGGTCAACTATCCTTCAAATCCGACTGCAGAGGTTGTTGATCTGGAGTTTTACGAACGACTCGTTGCGTGGGCGAAGAAGAACGAAGTATGGATTCTGTCCGATCTTGCTTATTCTGAACTCTATTACGACGGCAATCCGACTCCATCCATCATGCAGGCCAAGGGCGCAAAAGACGTCGCGGTCGAATTTACATCGATGTCCAAGACATATTCCATGGCCGGATGGCGTATGGGTTTTGCGGTCGGCAACAAGCAGTTGATCGCTGCGTTGACGCGAGTGAAATCCTATCTTGATTACGGAGCGTTTACACCAATTCAGGCGGCCGCTTGCGCCGCTCTTAATGGTCCGCAGGATATCGTCGAGACCAATCGTAATCTCTACCAGAAACGCCGCGATGTAATGGTTGAAGCCTTCAGCCGCGCGGGGTGGGACATACCGCCTCCGCCAGCCTCCATGTTTGCTTGGGCGCCTCTGCCGCCGGCGTTAATGGATATGGGAAGTCTCGAATTTTCCAAGCAGCTATTAACCCATGCCGAGGTCGCGGTTGCACCGGGCGTTGGCTATGGCGAGGAAGGCGAAGGCTTTGTCCGCATTGCCATGGTCGAGAACGAGCAAAGGCTGCGTCAGGCTGCGCGCAATGTGAAACGTTACCTGACCTCGTTGGGAGTGAACGCGAGCTAAGGTTTACAACCGATTCGGACCTAACTCATTGTAAGTGCATTGATTTGCTACGTGTAATAACTTATCTTGTTGCGCGATGAGGCACGGGTCGCAACCATGCGCGTAGTTGATACGCCTGAGCTGACGGAGCGCCAGCGCGCTGTGCTGGAGCGAGTCGATCAACGTGTCCCGATCAAGATTATTGCCGCCGATCTGAATGTATCGGAAGCTCGGATTAATCAGCATATTCGTGCTTTGAAGGACAAATTTTCGGTCGAAAGCATGAGCGATCTTGTCGCTAGCTATCGGGCGCTAGATTGGTATGAAGACACTGCAGGAGCAGGGCCAATCGCCGATCCGAAAACGGCAAGTATAAGCGGCTCCGACCCCTATAGAAATTCTCTATACAGAAAATCTCAGCTGCAAAGTCCGTCGCAATCAGAGCATTCGGCTTCTCGGGATAACCCCGGCGAAATCGTTCTTTCCGATGCGCATCACGTCCTCATCGATGCGCCTTGGGCCGAACCCCGGGAACCGGTGGTTGTCCCACCCACACTCGATGGCGAACATGCCGTCCTTTACCGCATCGGCGCGATGATAGGGATCGCGTTTGGCATCATTGTCGCATTGATCCTGGTGGTCGCGGCGGCGGTGACAATTAGCGAGTTCTTGGATGGCAAGGCGGCCATTCTAACCAACCAAGATGGCTCGCCGGCCTCCAGTTCCGCGGGTCCATAGACTGCGGAGATTTCCATGCCCGATTCAATTTCAGATGATTTTCACACCATCAGAAAACTCATTCGTGAAGTCGAGGCGCTTTCCGATGAAGCGCTCATGGCCTGTTCCAAGCTCAAGCTGGCGATGGTCAAAGCGCGTCAGAATCCGGAGGTTTCGCTCGAAGCCGGGCAGAGGGCGATATTGCGGCTAACGCAGGCGGAAAGTCAGGCCATGGGCATGTCCACCAGCCTGTTGCGGGTGCATAGTGAATTGTCCAAAGTTGCCCGCGAATATGCCGCCAGCGGGGATGACGATCCAACCTATATTCCCACGCGCGCAACACAGCTGCAACTTGCCGAAGAACCCATCGTTGATACGCAATAGGAGCAATAGCTGAGCCTGTTAGAGATCTGGAATGAGTATCGTTACGGCACGCATGTCGCATGGGTAATCATACTCTTGATTGCCTCCTACAAATGGGGCGCCGGCCCGGAGCGAGGAATGGCTGTGGCCATGGCATGGATGTTTGGCATCGACTGGCTCTATCATTTTGTAACCGGAGAACGGATCAGTCTGTTTGCGATCAGCTACTGGCATGCATTTGTCGATCTCTCGACCTGCCTCGCAATGGTCGCAATAGCCGCAAGGGCAAACCGGACTTACACATTATGGATGGCAGGATTCCAGATTGTCGCGCTAGCAGCTCATGCGGCGCGCGCTGCCTCGGAGGCGATCACTCCCATTGCCTACGTGATTCTCTATTCCGGCCCATCGTATTTTCAGACCATCATTCTGAGCCTGGGGATTTGGTTTCATTACCGGCGCGTGAGGCGCCACGGCAATTACAGGTCATGGCTGACCTCCTGGCGCCCTTCGCGGGACACGCCGCGCCGGAATTAGCACAATTGTTGCGCCAAGAATTCGGCTCTCTGTCCGGCACACTTCGTGCGCCGGATTGGCAGCTACGCAACGCGCTGCGTGATTTTCCCACTGAAGGGCATTTGCTGATTTCGGCCAGGCGCTTGGTCCAAGCAGCGAATCACGAGCAAATACGCGGAACAACGGTCGATCCGCATGACCGTGCCCTGCATGACTATCTGAGGAACCGTCTTTGTAGCAGTTTGGACGAGAGGTTTCTGGTGATCTTTTGTGACCGCGATCAACGCTATATCCTCGACGAAAACATTGGTCATGGAACGGCCGGTTCGATTCGGTTCGACGTCGACTATCTGTTCCAAAGGGCAGCGACGCTGGGCGCAAATTCGCTGGTTCTCGCGCACAACCACCCGTCTGGTAACTGCACCCCAAGCGTTGAGGATTGGACCGCTACAACACGTCTGGTCCGGGTTGCCCGGGAACTCGGACTACGAATCCTCGATCACATTATCGTCACACGCGAACAAGCCTATTCGATGCGTGGCCGACGCTTGCTGTGACATTTTTCGAGCCAAGTCCTTGCTGTGTTAGTTTGACGTCTGGTTGATCGAATAGATCCAGCTGCCGGATAATGGCTCGCGGGAAAGCACCAATTGATACGCTGGTTTTGCTGGACACAAATCCACGCTTGGGCAACGATGGCGGCATATCCATTCAGAATAGGTGAGTAGAATGATGTTTCAGGAAAACGAGCGCGTTTCAATTACGCTGGGCGATGATGGCGTGGCGCAGGTGCGTTTGACCCGGCCGGACAAAATGAATGCGCTTGATCCGGAAATGTTTGAGCGCATCATTCAAGCTGGCCAGGCCCTGCATGAGATGAAGGGCTTGCGCGTGGTTGTCCTGTCGGGAGAGGGCAAGAGCTTTTGTGCGGGCTTGGACACATCGAGCTTCGGGCGCGAACCCTCAAACGACGAGCCTGCGCTGACCGAACGCACTTATGGCGATTCCAACAAGTTCCAACAGGTTGCCACGCAATGGCGCAAGCTGCCCGTGCCGGTAATATGCGCGATTCACGGCGTTTGCTTTGGCGGAGGCATGCAGATCGCAAGCGGCGCGGACATCCGTGTCGCGGCTCCGGATTCGCGAATGGCAATCATGGAAATGAAGTGGGGTCTTGTGCCAGATATGGGCGGCTATGCCCTATGGCGGGGCCTAGTGCGTGACGATATTCTGCGCGAGCTCGTTTACACCAACCGGCAGTTCAGCGGCGAAGAAGCGCTCGACTACGGCCTGACGACCTTCGTTGACGGCGATCCGCTGGCCCGGGCTACCGCGATCGCGAGCGAGATCGCCAACCGCAACCCGCAGGCGATCCGCGGCGCCAAACGGCTTTCCAACAATATGAACCATAAGAGCAATGATGCGATACTAATGGATGAAAGTATCGAACAACATGCCGTGATGCGGACCAAAAACCAGATCGAAGCGGTGATGGCCGGAATGGCCAAACGGGCGCCGAATTTCGAGGACGTCTAACGCTCCATCGCGTCAGCCGAAGATAGCGACCGACTGGATGCCGGACAGCATCTGTTTGCCCTGTTCGTTCCACAGTCTCAGCCGCTCGCTTGAATAACCTTCAGCGGCATGATCGCTGGCGGTTTCCGCCAACCACCAGCCATCGCGTGTCTCGGGCTTGGGGTTGAGCAGATTGAACGACCAGTTGATCGAACTGATCGGTCCGCGCCTTTGCATTATCCGTGCTGCGGAAGGCGGAAGCGTGTCGCCCATCAATATCAGCTCCGAAATCGGGTCGAGGCCTGACGGTTCCTTCAGCCGCACCCAACGCCGGATGACCGGCTCGCCTGCATCGCGCCGCTCGGCGGTGTAGTGCACATCATAATTGTTGCGCAGAAATTCCGGCGCGCGCGAACTGTCCGCCGCGCGCTGCTCTTCTGGTTTCCCCGGATCGGGCAGGGGCAGCGGAGAAGGGTGTTCGCCATTGGATTCGCGCGCTGTTCCGAACAGCCAGAAAGTCGTCAACGCCGCCTTTCCCTCGCAAACAATCTCGCTTCTCACCTGCGTAACATTGCGGCCTTGGCGGACAATTTCGCTGCTAAGTTCAAACTCGCCGCCAACCGGCGCCACAAAACCGATCTGGCCCGCTCTCAGCGGCGGCAGATCGGGAAACGCCCGGATCGCGGCGGTATAGGCGACCAGCGCAGATGCACCGCCATACAGAGTGCGGCCCTGCATCCAGCTTTGCGCATTTTCGAGTGCTACATTGCCACCTTGCGCGGTGATCGGCTCAATCAGATTGCTGACAGTCATGGCGGCGATCTTTAGCGCAAGGAAATCGGCTTGCCAGCCCTGCTTTAAGATTGCGCTGACAAAGCAAGAATCGGATTGCTTTGGCGCATTCGAGGCGCTAGTTGCCCGCTTTCCGTCCATGCGGCCGACAGGCCAGTGGGAATAGAGGCCCGATGGCGGAGTGGTGACGCAGCGGTTTGCAAAACCGTGCACGCCGGTTCGATTCCGGCTCGGGCCTCCAAAACGCGCGCGAAGCTGACCGCACCACGTCAGCCCAATCGCTCGCCGGAGCCGCTTTAGCTCAGGTGGTAGAGCACATCATTCGTAATGATGGGGTCAGAGGTTCGAGTCCTCTAAGCGGCACCACACAGCCCTTAAGCCCTTGTTTTAGAATGATTAAAATATGAGGCTGGGCTCTTTCTGTCTTGGGCTCATTGGGCGAAATTTCCAGGAGTGGTGCTGGAATTTCGCATTTTGTCATTCAATGAGTTCTTGGTGTCATAGAATGACAGAAGTTGCGGTCGGGGTGTAATGTTCGAGTCCTCTATGTGGCACCACCCATTTCACTACCGAACCAAATTGCCTGAACTGCGAAAACCTCTCCGCTGAAATCCCGCAGTTCTGGGGGATTTCGGTGATCAGGCTTAGTGGATGAGGTCTGGAGACCGAGCAATAGCGGGCCACATTTCACTGATTTGCGTGAAAGTCTCCTGCGGCAAAATGCTGACCCCAATCTGATTTTGAAAGTTGCGCTCCGGCCGCCAAGAAGACTTAGCCGTTCGTAAGCTGGTTTTCTTGATCGACCCAGGCATGTGGGAGAACTTCGTCCAATAGCTTAGCGCGCGTCAGTAACGGAGATTGGTTGCCCTCAAGAATTGCACTGACAATTTTTGGACTGAGCCAACTGAGCTGAAGCAGCTTTGCCAAGCGCTTGCGGCACCGACCTTGCTCCCTAGCCAGTTGATTGAGAGGCGTTTTCGAGTTGGCCAGAACCAGCTTTTGGACTGTTTGTGCTTCTTGCAGCAAAGCAATCAGCTCAGAGTCGGGCTGCGCAAGGCGCGTGTTTTTTGGACTCAATCGAAGCTTATGCTCGCCGAAGGGTTTGCGGTGCGGGAGCGATATGGATTGACCGATTTGACTAGATGCATCGCCCAAGCCGATCGCCGAAGGCTTAAATACAATAAGGAGCGAATGCTCTTTAACCTCAATCTTGGAGACCAGACGCTCAATGACAGAGGATGGATTGCTATCTAGCAAGGCCAATAACTCCAGTGCAGCTTTCTGGATCAATTCGATTTCTCTCGCGCTGGACTTATTGCTCGTCCGCCGCAGTTGTTTATCGGCTAACAGCGTTTTGAGCGCTTGGATGATGTGTCGATCGAGGCTGGGCATCGCAAAACGCGTCGGCTTGGGATCGCATTTCTTCGCGAGGTCGCGGCGCGTCTCATAGTAGCGGTAGCGCCGTGTTCCCTTACAGCTGAACGTTGGCACCATCGAGCGGCCCTGCGGATCGGTGAGGAGCCCTTTCAGTATCGCGACCTGCTCGCTGTTGGTCGATCTCTTCCGGGGCGGCGCTTTGGATTTGAGTTTGGCCTGGACAGCCTCCCAGAGCGGCTGATCGACAATTGCAGGATGCTCTCCCGGGTATGCCTTCCCTTTGTGGACTATCATTCCAGTGTAAATTGCGTTTCCGAGCAGATGAAACAGACTTCCGCGTTTGAATGGGATGCCGCCGCGAGTGGTGTGTCCCACCTTCCGAAACTTGGTTCGGATGCCTTGTTTCTCCAGCTCTGTCAGCAGATCATCGGTGTTAGCCGAGGCAAGGTACAGCCGCATGATAGTGCGGACACGGCCAGCTTCTTCGGGAACCGGGAGGAGCTTGCGTTTGATCACTTGGTAGCCGAGTGGAACCGGGCCGCCCATCCAGATTCCCTTCTTCTTGGAAGCGGCGATCTTATCGCGGATCCGCTCTCCGGTAACCTCACGCTCGAATTGGGCGAATGACAAGAGGACATTGAGGGTCAGCCGACCCATACTGGTTGTCGTGTTGAACGCCTGGGTTACTGACACAAAGCTAGCGCCCTTGGCATCAAGCTGCTCAACGATCTTGGCAAAGTCAGCAAGGCTACGGGTCAACCGGTCGACCTTGTAGACGACAATAACGTCGACATGCCCTGCTTCAACTTCGGCAAGAAGCAACTGAAGACCCGATCGTTTCATATTACCGCCCGAGCAGCCGCCATCATCAAAGTGTTCTGGCACGAGCTCCCAACCTTCATGCCGCTGACTGAGAATGAAGGCCTCGCAAGCTTCGCGCTGGGCATCGAGGCTGTTGAACTCTTGTTCAAGTCCGTCGTCTGTCGACTTGCGGGTGTAGATTGCGCAGCGGACCCGCTTCATCCGGCTACTCCGAAGAAGCGCGGCCCCGACCATTTCGCCCCAGTAATATGGCGCGCAATCGCGGTAAGCGAGCGCCATGTTCTTCCGTCATAGTCAAAGCCGCCCTCCGCTAC
>Ga0316205_10005166_pt1 | contig 10962 bp, 9 predicted proteins | sample 3monthpyrite_MG_FD_204941 | JGI IMG/M metagenome (GOLD analysis project Ga0316205, IMG submission 204941) | Microbial mat bacterial communities from mineral coupon in-situ incubated in ocean water Damariscotta River, Maine, United States -... | ecosystem: Environmental > Aquatic > Marine >...
AAAAGCCGGTCAAACAGTCCGCTGGGTCAATAAGGAAAAACGTCAATATCACAGCGTCTGGTTTGAGCAGCAGGGCGAACAAGAATCGGATTATTTGTTTCCCGATGATAGCCTAAACAAAGTTTTTAACACGCCAGGAACTTATCCATATCGATGTGGGCCTCACCCTGAAATGATCGGTACGATCATTGTCGAATAAAGCTGAATAGAATATGAAAACACTGTTACTTAATGACAGAGATCAAAAAGAATTACTAATAACCAACTAAAATAATCGGGTATAAAGCCCTCCCTAATAGTTTAATCACTGGAGAAAATTCGTGTTTTTTCGTCGTACCATTCAAACAATATGCGTGCTTGTTTTTACCTCTACTTTAGTTGCTGAAGAGCTTGATGAAAATCAGGCCAAAAGTGATAAGCAAAGCGTTGAGCAAACGATTGTTATTCTTGGAAAAGTTCCGCGTCCCATCAATGATGTTTTTGGAGCCGCCTCGGTCATTAGTCGTGAGATGATTGAAAATGAATTAATGCACGATATTGCTGATCTCGCCAGATATCAAGCAGGTATTAGCATCGAAAATGCCGGTACTCGATTTGGGCTGTCAGGTTTTACCATTCGCGGTATTGGTGGAAACCGAGTTGCCACTGAAATAGATGGTGTACCGGTGGCCGATCAATTTGGTATCGGCAGCTATTCAAATTCCGGTCGCAATTTTGTAGACATAGATCTGGTGCAACAAGTAGAAATATTACGAGGTCCTGCATCGAGTACTTATGGCAGCAATGCCATCGGCGGTGTTGTTTCTTTTGTCACAAAAAAGCCCGTTGACTTACTTTCCAAAACTGATAAAGATTATTATGTCGGTTTAAAGGGAGGCTATTATGGCGTCGACAACAGTAACCTTTTTACGGTGAATACGGCCTTTGCAAGTGGAGCTTCAAGTGCGCTGATTTCATTAACGAATAGTAATGGTCACGAATTTGATAATAATGCATCTGGTGACACAATTATCGATAGACAAGACAACAATAGCCAGTCTCTCTTAGCAAAATATTTTTTCGATATTACCGATGGCCAACAACTGAGTATTAGTTTAGATTATTTTACCAGAGAGTCAGAAACCGATGTTAAATCACTACTAGGGCAAGGCCGATTTAGAAGCACAACCGGTCTATTTGGAGATGATGAAACGAAAAGGAAAAATTTCGCACTGGCTTATGAATTCACAACTGACAATGCATGGCTTGAAGGCGGCGTAGTCAGGCTTTATAAGCAAAAAACAGAGACGGAACAGCTAACTGATGAAACAAGATTTTCTCGAGGAACTAATTATTTATATGATCGAGATTTCTTTTATGAGCAGGACATTGAAGGCCTGAGACTTAATTTTTACACCAATGTCTCATCTGGTAGTTTACATCACCGGATCGGTTATGGAATTGAATGGAGTGAGCGAGAAATAACAGAACTTAGAAATGCTCTACAAACTAATCTGGATAATAACACCAATACCAATGTGATTTTATCCGAACAATTTCCGCTTAGAGATTTCCCTATTTCAAAAGTTAAGGAGCAGGGCTTCTACATCAATGATGAGATCGAAATAGAAGGTACCGGTTTTAGTATTATTCCTGCGTTACGTTTTGACCAATATCGATTGAATCCGTCACCTGATGCAATTTATTTGGAAGATAATCCGGCGACGTCTGTGGTGAGTATAAAAGAGAGTAACTTATCCCCAAAACTTGGATTTCAATATGAGACTGAGGGTAATAGCCGTTTTTTCTTACAATATTTTGAAGGTTTTAGAGCGCCGCCATTTGAAGATGCCAATATCGGTTTGGATATGCCATTATTTAACATTAGAGCCATCCCCAATCCAGACTTAAAGTCAGAATCGTCGACCGGTTATGAGTTAGGCTATCGTTTTGAAAATAGTCAGTATACATTCGATATTGTTGGTTTTTATACTAACTATGATGACTTTATTCAAACCAAGGTTAATCTTGGTTTTGATCCGGTAGCAGGAAGACTTTTATTTCAATCACAAAATATAGATTCCGCGAAAATATATGGTGGTGAAGTTCAGTTTAACTTTAACTCTAATAGTTGGCTAGCCAATCAAGATTCAGTAAAAGTTTATGCTAGTTTATTTTGGAGCAAAGGTGAAAACGAAGAAACTCAACAACCGCTGAATAATATCGATCCCAACCAATTACTATTGGGAGCCAATTGGCAAAGCCCATCACAAGATTGGTCAGTAGCTCTTCAGGCCTCTCTTTACGCCGCAAAAAATGACATAGATGAGTTAGATGATCCAGCGGATGTTTTATTTAAGACCCCAGGCTATGGCGTGCTGGATTTAATTGCAAACTACCAAATTAATGACAAAACGGTCTTGTCAGCGGCTATCTATAATCTTGCCGACAAACAGTATTGGCGTTGGTCTGATGTGAACGGATTGTTGGTAGGTGATCCAGTGGTCGATACGCTTTCCGCTAGCGGGATTAACGCCTCGCTACAACTCAGAATTTATTGGTAAATGATGTGCTAATAAGTAGACAGAAACCCTGAAAATATAATGTTTCCCATCACGCACTATATTGTTTTATACTGATGCAGATCAAACTTTGGTTTTATCATCAAGGCACTATAGACAGGGGTTTAAGAAGGTTGGGTTAAGGTCGTTAATTCGATATAACAAATTAGGAGAAAGCCATGAGCGAAAAATTTACAAAAAGCATGGCAAGAAATATATATTTTGGCGGGAGTGTTTTTTTTATTCTCGTATTTCTTGCTTTAACATTCGATACAATTGAGAGATTGCCGGAACGAGATCATCGCGAAAATATTACAGAGTCCGTTGCCCTGGGTAAAAAAGTTTGGGATGACAATAACTGTGTTGGCTGCCATACGATTCTAGGTGAAGGTGCGTATTTTGCGCCGGAGTTAGGTAATGTTTATATCCGGTTCGGCAACTCAAAAGAAGCCATCAAAGCATTCATAAAAAGTCGCCCAGTCAATGGTATTCCTGGTCGACGTTCCATGCCTCAATTTAATTTAAGCGAAGAAGAGCTTGAAGGGATGGCTGACTTTTTAAAGTGGACTAGCGAAATTAATACCGCTAATTGGCCACCGAATATTCAAGGGTAGGAGGGGATTATGACAACATTAGTAAAATATCAATCTCAATTGGTTGCTAAGCCTTATTTTATTGCGGCAATCGGATTATTTATTGTTCAAATTTTATTTGGACTGATTATGGGGCTTCAATATGTTTGGGGCGATTTCTTATTTCCTGAAATTCCTTTTAACGTCGCCAGAATGGTGCATACCAATCTGTTGATCGTTTGGCTACTGTTCGGTTTTTTTGGCGCGGCCTATTATTTGGTGCCGGAGGAAGCCGAGCGAGAACTGCATAGTCCTAAATTGGCCATTGCACTTTTCTGGATTTTTCTGATTGCAGGTGCTTTAACCATTTTGGGTTATTTATTAGTTCCTTATGCAAGGCTTGCAGAAATTACTGGTAATGATCTATTACCGACTATGGGCCGGGAATTTTTGGAGCAACCAACCATTACAAAAATCGGTATAGTGATTGTCGCTTTGGGTTTTTTATATAACATTGGGATGACTATCCTGGGTGGTCGCAAGACTGTCGTGAATATTATTTTGCTGACCGGCTTAATTGGTTTAGCCGTGATGTTTTTGTTCTCATTCTATAATCCCGAAAATCTGGTTCTAGATAAATTCTTTTGGTGGTGGGTTGTTCATCTATGGGTTGAAGGTGTTTGGGAATTGATCCTTGCTGCAATTATGGCATTTGTTTTAATTAAAACTACCGGCATAGATCGTGAAGTAATTGATAAATGGTTATATGTCATCGTCGCCGCTGCTTTGATTACCGGTATTTTGGGAACCGGGCACCATTATTACTTTATTGGAACGCCGGAATATTGGCAACCGATAGGTGGGATATTCTCCGCGATGGAACCTATCCCATTTTTTATGATGACTTTGTTTGCCTTTAATATGGTTAATAGACGTCGTCGTGACCATCCTAACAAGGCGACGGTTTTATGGGCCATGGGAACTGGGGTATTGGCTTTTATAGGTGCAGGTGTCTGGGGCTTTATGCATACATTGGCTCCGGTTAACTACTATACTCATGGTTCACAAATTACTGCGGCTCATGGTCATATGGCATTCTATGGCGCTTATGTCATGATTGTTTTAACCATCATTTCCTATGCAATGCCAATTATGCGAGGCCGTGAAGCGAATAGCAAAAAAGCACAGGTCGTTGAAATGTGGTCTTTCTGGTTAATGAGTGTTTCTATGGTGTTTATCACCCTTTTCTTAACAGGCGCTGGAATCCTACAGATCTGGTTGCAAAGAATGGGTGAAGGACAGTCCTTTATGAACGTTCAAGATCAATTACAAATATTCTACTGGTTAAGAATGGTTGCCGGTTCAATCTTTATGGTTGGTTTAATCGTTTATGTCTGCAGCTTCTTTGTTAAAGGTGATGACGAGCTTGTCGCCGAGTAATCAATAGGCTCGAACGTGAGTTCGAGCTTTAAGTTTTGTTCATCACTAAACATGGAGTCCGCTGTATTAAAAGAGAAGATTTAATCCTATTTCATTCTTCTTTTTTAGTGGTCTCCGTGGTGAACTTTTTTATTTTACTGTTTGTGGAACCTGTTTTTCTATAGAGTCATCTCATGGATACAAAAGTCACTTCAATCATCAAAGATAATTCCTGTTTTTATCTTCCTCAAGATAATGAAATTCAGATCTTTGAGCATGCGTTTAACCATCAACTGCCTATCTTAATAAAGGGCCCTACAGGGTGTGGAAAGACACGTTTTATCAGTTACATGGCGGATAAATTACAACTTCCTTTGTACACGGTTGCCTGCCATGATGATTTAACCGCAGCGGATTTGGTTGGCCGACATTTGATGGAAGGTGGGCAAACCTTTTGGCAGGATGGTCCATTGACTCGAGCGGTTCGAGAGGGCGGTATTTGCTATCTTGATGAAATTGTTGAAGCGCGCAAAGATACAACGGTGGTATTACATCCACTTTCAGATGATCGACGGATCCTGCCAATCGATCGTACGGGTGAGCAATTAGATGCACCCGATAATTTTATGCTGGTGGTATCTTATAATCCGGGTTATCAAAATTTGTTAAAAGGGATGAAGCCTTCTACCAAACAACGATTTATTTCACTTCGTTTTGACTATCCAAAACCGGATATTGAAATTGATGTGATTTGTCGACAAACCGGTATTGATAAGTCGATGGCGACTCGATTAGTCGAGATGGCGATGATGCTTAGGCAACTAAAAGATCATGATTTAGAAGAAGCCGTTTCAACTCGACTGTTAATTTATACAGCAACGCTCATAAAAGCGGGGCTAGATATCCCATCGGCCGTTAAGTCTGCGATGTTGGAACCGATGAGCGATGATCAAGAAACAATTGATGCACTATATGAAGTTATTGCCTTGAAGTTGTAGTTTCTTTTCATGATTCACTTTCATCTTCGATCCTCTCACCCTCACCAAAAGTAGGCCCTATGAGGGATGGGCGAAGGGGCTGACACCAATAAATATGCAACCACAAAATTTACAAAAACTTCGACGAATCACACAAATTTTCTTTTTTGTTTTATTCTGTGTTGCACCCATTTTCAATTTGTTTCGATTTGATCTGGACGAAGGTCATTTTTATCTATTAACGTTTCACTGGTCAATTGGCATCGGCGAAGATTTACCTGCTGGACAACTTGCCAAAAATCTACTTCTTTACGGTTTGTTGCCCATTGTGGCATTGCTAGCATTTGGATTTTTCCTTTTTTATAAATACGGTCGGCTATATTGCGGATGGTTATGCCCGCACTTTAGTGTCGTTGAAATGGTTAACCAGAATTTAAGCAAAGCCATCGGCAAACTGTCAATCTGGGATAAACAGGAATTACCAAAAGTTCAGGTGGATGGCAGTTTGCGGGATAAAAATAAGCTTTGGTGGTTTGTGGTACTGCCTTTAGCCGTCAGTATGGCTTTTTTGTGGGCCGTGGTGTTGATTGGTTATGTGATTAATCCTCATGAGTTTCTTCGCGATTTATGGCAACAAACTTTATCGTTTCCTAAAAAGACTTTTTTGATCGTTGCAACATTGGTACTTAGTTTCGAGTTTTTATTTGCCAGACATCTTTTTTGTCGATTTGGCTGTGCTTTTGGTGTCTTTCAGAGTCTTGCCTGGATGGGGAATCGAAAAGGACTGGTGATCAGTTTTGATAAAAGTAAGTCTGCACAATGTAAAGCTTGCGATAACTACTGCGACCACGCTTGTCCAATGCGACTAAAACCAAGGGGCATGAAACGTCATATGTTTTCCTGTACCCAATGCACCCAATGCTTAACAGCTTGCGACATTGCTCAAAAAGGCAATCCGGTACTCAGTTGGAAGCCTGGTAGTGAACATGATTCTAATTCGGTCGCTATTCCTATTTCTTTTTATCCGGCGGATAAAAAAAACTTGAAGGACAAAAAAAGGTTGCAAGGATAAATGGAAGAGTATGTTGGAAAAATCTGGCACAGGGCGATCTCAAAATTTTCCGATCATCGCTTTCCTGAGGCAACTGTTTACCTCGCCGATATTTCTGATCGACTAGCATTACAATTTCATGCGCTCGGTGGACACGCCAGTATTCAAATCATGCCAACTCAAAGAACCTTGTGGGCGGCCAAGCCTTCTCTAATGTCGCGCTTTGCTAACGTGGGAGATAAAACGGAATTGGCATGGAAAGATGCCGAGTCCATCCGACTTCCCAGTGAAATTGCGGTATTTCCCAGTAAATCACTCAATCAAAAACTTTATCTGTGGTTATTGGTTTTATTAAGCTTTTCAGGGACACAAAAAGACTGGATAAAAGACAATCAAATTAATGTATTACGGGCATTAAAAGCGCTTCCGGGGATCCGTGCGGTCTATCAGGAATTGCTGAATATTCACCTTCAATATCGTGCTCAAAAAGCCTATGTTAGAAGTGATTATAAAGAGGATGAAAAGTTGATCTGTCAAGCCTTAGAAAATCCGGGCAGTGTTGATCATTCTATCAAAGAACCACTACTGCTTCCGCCAGTACCGCTTTGGTTGCATCCTATCACGGCATCGAAATCAATTATCAGACAATCCAAATCGGAACAACCGGATCCGAAAAAGAATAAACCAGGTGTAAAGAAATTAAAAGAAAAACACCGAAGGAAAGGAGAAATTGTAGATGATCCCGATGGGCGAAATGGTCTGTTAGCTTTTCGCCTGGAGAGTTACTTTAGTTGGTCGGAATTTATCAATGTCGATCGAACTGCGGATGACAATGATGAAGATTCGGCCCAGCAAGCCGCCGATGATATGGACGTGATCAGTGTTTCTGAATCAACTGAAACGATGGCAAGTCGGTTAAAATTTGATTTAGATCTCCCCTCCAGTCATTATGACGACAAGGTATTATTAGAGGGCGTTTTATTGCCAGAATGGGACTTTAAAAAACAACAACTAGTGCAAGATTATTGTGCGCTAAAAATCATGCAGCCTAAAGGTGCCAAGCCGGCAAAAATTCCTAAACATCTTGTGAGTCAGGCGAGGCGTCTTAAAGCGCAGTTTGAACAACTCAAACCGGAAAAGCACTGGTTAAAAAATCAGGTCGATGGTAATGAGCTAGATATTGATAATATTATTCGTTATCAAACGGATGTGAATCGTGGCCAGGTTTCTCAAACGCCTGGTTTATTTAAAGCATTGCAGCATAATATGCGCGATTTAAGTTGTTTGTTATTAGCCGATTTATCCTTATCGACCGACGCCTGGGTGAATAATGACGCGCGGGTGATTGATATTATCCGCGATTCTTTGTTTCTTTTTTCAGAAGCTCTGGAAGCCAGTGGTGACAGTTATGCCATAAGTGGTTTTTCTTCAGTCAAACGAAGTCACATTCGTTATTATCAATTGAAAACGTTTTCTGAAAAACTTAATGATGCCATCAGAGGAAATATTGGCGCGATTGAACCGGGCTATTATACACGAATGGGAGCAGGTATCAGGCAGGCGACCAACCAACTGCTTAAACAGCAATCAGGGCAGCGATTGTTATTAATATTAACTGACGGTAAACCTAATGATATCGATCGATATGAAGGGCGATACGGGATTGAAGATACCCGAAAAGCGATACAGGAAGCTCGTCAAAAGGGTCTTCAAACCTTCTGCATTACCGTTGATGAAGACGCTAATCAATATTTACCTTACCTATTTGGAAGAGACAACTATATTCTTGTCAAAAAAGCTCAGGAACTTCCCCAAAAATTATTGAAACTCTATTCGAAGTTAACCAGTTAAGGTCAATTGGTCTTGTCTAACAATAACGATGTACAATTCCAAAATCAGAAAGATCGCTTAGTGAAAGTTGATCTCGTAGGATTTGATTTAAGTCAATCCCAATTTAACCCAGTTAGGCTACAATCAACCTAAGAGCTGTGGTATTTCTTGTTGTTATTACCAATTGTTGCACGGTAATTTAGTGATGAGAAAATGGCATTTTCAATATTTTACTACTTGAGGGCAAAATAATGATTTCCATCAAAAAGATTTTAGTTGATCTCGACCCCACAAAAGATGAACAGCCAGCCTTGCAAAGAGGTATTTATCTCGCCAAGCAATATGGTGCTTCGATAACCCTGTTTATGGTGGTTTATAACCGTGGTCTGGTTTCCAATTTGTTTTTCAATACCGAGCAACTCGAAGCGGCCAAGCAAGGATTCATCAATTCCCAACGACGTTGGGCTGAGACCTATTTATCAAATGCGATAGAGGCCGATGTAGAGGCGGATATTGACATTGTTTGGGCTAAACCTATTTACGAGGCGATCAACAAAAAGACTGAAGATGGTAACTACGATTTGGTGATTAAATCGACTCACAAACATCCCACTATCAATCGAATTTTCTTTACGCCGAATGATTGGCAACTGCTCAAAACTTGTAAGAAGCCATTGATTATGGCCAAATCAAAGGATATCAACCAATATTCAAATATCATGGCCGCCATCGACCCGAGTAATCGTCACAATCACTCAAAGGAATTGGACCCAACCATATTACGTAGTGCGCGTGAAGTTGCTAGTAGTACCGACGCAAGAGCCCATGCAGTACATTGTTATGATCCTATCGCCTATCAATTGTGGACAGATATTGGCGTTGGAATGGGAGCCGGTATGGGACCGGCAGATTTTACCATGGGTCAGGATAATTATGATCAATATATTGACCAGCTAAAAAAGGACAATGAAGAGACATTCAATAAGGCCATCGAGGCCGTTAATTTTCCAAAAGAACATCTCCATTTAGAAGAAGGTTATCCAGAGCAAATATTGCCAGACATGGTTAAGAGTGAATCGATCGATCTATTGGTGATGGGCACCAGTTATCATTCAGGTTTGATCGGCAGTACCATCGAGAAAATTCTAGATGATGTTGAATGCGATGTAATGGCGGTCAGGGTGTAAAGAAAGGAGCGAGGAGCGGGGTATTAGGTCCTAAAAATAAATTCCTTCTCCCTTGAGGGGATTCCTACAAGGATGTAGGCCATTAGGGCAACGCAGGAGCAGTTGCCGAGAAGGTTAGGATGAGGGTGAAAAAACTATTTCTTCAAACTCTTATAAACCTGACGAGTCATTTTCTCCGTAGTAATAAACTGCCAATTCCATTGTTCATGATACTTTTTTAATGGATTGGCTTTAACCACGTCATTTTCACTTTTTCCCTTAGTAATCAAGTCAGCAATTAATTCTCTGGCATCAATAAGCATATCAAGTGCCTGTTTCAATTGTTTCCTGTCCGCTAGCGGGCCGTGTCCTGGAATGATTTTTGTTTGCTCATTACTCATCGAAAATACTTTTTGTTGCGCGGCGATATAGCCATCGACACTTCCACCATTATTTATATCAATATAAGGAAACATGCCGTTAAACATTGTGTCGCCGGTATGGATCACATTGGCGTTTTTATAATGGATGACTGCGTCGCCATCGGTATGCGCATTTTCAACGTGAAATATTTTCAAATCTTCTCCGTTTAAATGAAAACTCATTGCATGAGAAAAGGTAATCACTGGCAACGCGGCTTTTGGCATAGGTTTGTTGCCTTCCTTTGTTTGCAGCCCTTTGGTGAGCATATTAATGCGGAGGTTTTCATGAGCCACTATGCGAGTACCGTCGTTACCCATGTTTTGGTTGTTGCCAGTATGATCGCCATGCACATGCGTGTTGATCAAAAAATCGACCGGATCTTTGGTCACACTTTTTATCGCAGCTTTCATTTTACCGAGCAGCGGAGGCATCGAATCGTCAATCATTACAACGCCATCATCACCGATCGACAAACCAATATTACCGCCGGTAAATCCACCGACCCCCATCAGCATGTAAATGCCCGGTGCGACTTCGGTGGTCGAAAAATCAGGTCCGTCTTTTGTTTGATCTGCAGCGCCAGTGAATGCTGAAATTGTGAAAAGGGCACTAGCGGCCATTAAGCTTTTAAATTCTGTCATTGATATATGCTCCGTTTAAAGGAAAACTATGAAATAATTGGTCATACTGATCGTCTTAAAGTCCAAGTTAGTACTATATATCATCGCTTACTGGCGAGCACAATAGACAGTTCAATTGAAATCCAAAACGATACAGATATAATCTCTATTTGAGATAAATAGAAACGCAAAGACATTATTATGAGAAAAGTTAACTACCAATTGATAGCCGTTTTCTTCTTTGGATTATTTCTAGCAGCCTGTGATAATCCGCTACCGCCGTCTAAACTAGCTTACCAGGGCGTTTGGAGAAGCGAGCATATGGTTTTGGTGATCACCCGACAAGGACAGGTTTCCTACGAAC
>Ga0316205_10005167_pt1 | contig 10961 bp, 15 predicted proteins | sample 3monthpyrite_MG_FD_204941 | JGI IMG/M metagenome (GOLD analysis project Ga0316205, IMG submission 204941) | Microbial mat bacterial communities from mineral coupon in-situ incubated in ocean water Damariscotta River, Maine, United States -... | ecosystem: Environmental > Aquatic > Marine >...
TAGACTCGCCGCCGGACAGGGTGTAATTTGTAACAATGTGTTGCATAATCGCACCTCTTTTGAAGACAGCGATACCCAGCATCGGTTATTATACCGGGCCCGTTTTTATGATCGGGTGGCGGATACCGACATTGCGGACGTGATGAACCAGGTAAACTAAGATGTTATATCTCAGTGAAGTATTATTGAAAAACCATGACATGAGTTCATTTGAGGAACTCAAGCAAGCACTTAAGGGTGAGGCGCGTCAGGGTCAGATGTTCTTCGAAATGGACGTGAAGCCGCAGTTTGATGATACGCCTACAGACTGGCAAGACCAGTGTGAAGCAGCGTTCACAAGCAGAGACTGATATGTTCTGGGATGAGGACGAGAAGAAGGGACCTTATCAGGTGCCTGAAGACATCGTTGATGTAGGCTTCAAGGTCATCAGCAAGTCGTTACCTCTGGAACACGCGCATGAATTATATACAGCGCTGAATGAGCTTTTGCCGTGGATAGAAGATGAATCTCAGTTAGGCATTCATCAAATCCATGGAGCTGAATCAGGTAATGGCTGGACCCGGCCTGAAGACGCTGAAAACGAATTATTGTATCTGTCACGCAGAGCCCGTTTTTATATTCGGACTCCGGATCACAGGCTTGATGAGATAAAAGCCCTGACAGGACAGGTACTGGATATTGCCGGTCATCAGCTTGAGCTGGGATCGACAATTATCAAACCGCTGAGCACACAATCTGAGCAATTTTCACGCTATGTGATAGTTGAAGAAGGTGAAGAGCATGAGGCGGATTTTCTCAAGCGTGTGGTTTCAGAGCTTAATCAGCTGTTAGAGATCAAAGTACGCAAGATTATGTGTGGAAAGCCCCACACAATACGGTTACCGGAAGAGACCATCAGAACACGCAGTATCATGGTGGCTGATCTGGAACCGGAGATTGCTGTGAAGTTACAACAGCAAGGCGTTGGTCGTGGTAGACAATATGGCTGTGGCCTGTTCTTACCACATAAAGGGATTAAGGCGGTCGGTGAAACGGAAGATAAAACCCACTTCACCGGTGCCAAGTAAGTTTTGTTTTAAGTAATGACTATTAAGTAATCAAATAGAGGTGAAACATGAGTGTTGAAAAAACTGAAGCTGGTTATCTGGTAAACGCAAATGAGTGGACAAGAGAAATTGCTGAAGAAATCTTTGCTGAAGAAGGTATTACACCAACTGACGAGCATTGGGATGTGATTGATTACATGCGTGAGCAGGTTCTGGATGAAGGTCAGGAGCCAAATGAGCGCGGTATTATGAAAGCAATGGCTAAAAAATGGGGCAAGAAATTAACCTCTAAGTATATGTACGAGTTATTCCCATTAATGCCATCAAAGCAAGGTCTGAAAATTGGTGGTTTACCGCAGTCTACTCGTAAGGGTGGCTACTAAGCACTAGTAATACATCATTGGCTTATATACCCCTATTGGGATAAATGAGTCAGTGAATATTGTGCTATAATCGACCGATTAGTACAGATTTAGTTATCCAAACACGAATAAGGTGATGGAAATGAGCGACAAGCAAGAAATGATCAAGAAAATGATCGAAATGCAAAAGAAATTCCAACAGTATGAAACTGCAAACGGTGTTGATCCTGAAGATTACTTCACACCTAAGTCTGGTCATGAACTTGACGGTTACCGTCAGGAATATGCTGACCTTGCAGCAGCTGTAAATGCAGCAGCTCATACTGAGGTTGGTTCTAAGGCTTAATCTCTGATTAATACTTGGTTCTGATGAAAAAGCCGCTTTAGAGCGGCTTTTTTGTGCCTGATAATAATCTTTTAATCCCTGGCTGCGTTATTCAAATTATTCAAAATACTCATTTATTATTTATAAACTCCGTTTTTGAAAAATTTGAATGCCTTGCCATGAATCAAAATCTCATCATCAGGTGAGATGTTTTTATAAAGAATCATAGAATTTGGTTTTGTGGGTTATAACTCGCTCCACATACGAACCAGATTGATGTAGGTGGTGTCGATTTTTGCGGTTTCTTCACTATTAGGCGCTTTTTGCATTAACGTTTCACGAGCCTGATTGAGGTTATACAATAACTCGCGTTTAGCCGAATCACGGATCATGCTCTGGCACCAGGTAACCGCGACTAAGCGCTCGCCTTTAGTGACTTCTGCGACACGATGTAGTGTGCCGGAAGGATACATGACAGCATGCCCTGCAGGTAATTTTACCTGTTGTTCTCCGAAGCTGGTATTGATCGTCAGCTCACCGCCTTCATAATCTTCCGGGTTATTCAGAAAAACGGTAATAGAAACATCGGTACGGTAGGATGCGCCAGCAGGCCCCATGATTGGGTCATCAATATGGTCGCCATAAGACATGCCTGCAACATAGCGAGCAAAAAATGCTGTGGCGATGCGGTGAGGGAAGGCGGCATTTTGATAAGCTTTGTTTTTAACCAGAGATCCCATTACGATGCTATTGAGCTCATTTAACATGCGGTCGTTCTGAGAAAGCTCTTCATTGTTTTTGACCCGTTCAGCATGTTTGCCGGCAGAGAGTTTTCCATCAACGAATGTCGATTGACTTAGAATGCTGTGCACGCGTTCTAGCTGTAAGGAATTAAGCACTTCTGGAATGGTGATTAACATAGTCTGGTCATCAAAAGGTTAGTGTTATAATGGTCATATTTGACCGTATTTGTTAATTGATTATACCTTGTTTTTAGGCATTATCATTGGTCGTCGTTTATGAATGTTGAGATAGCATAATGAAATTAAAAGTTTTGATAGAAGACCGCCTGGAAGAATTCGAAATACCAGATACATTAATTGCAGAAGGTGAAGACTTTTTTTCGAGGATGGATGCAGACCTTGATAAGGGCTGGCAAATGGGACATGTCTGGATAGAGCAGCCCAATCAACTACAACGTTGCCAGATTGCAGCTGATAAAATGACATCGGCTATTCATACAGAAAATGAAAAAATGTTTATGTTAATGGCAGCTTATATCCTTAAAAATAAACCGGATACTGAAGAAGTGCATTTAGACAGTACCGGCGATATTCAAACGATAGATTTTCTTGAAAAATCAAAATCAGATAATAAAAGTGCCTGACCTTTTTGAAATGAAAAGGCCGCTGGCAATAAACTATGCCGATGGTCGAAAAACAATAATGGTTGCTTATTACAGGCATCCTGATGGTCTGGTTTACCTGGAGCCATTCTGGGAACAGAAAGCTGAAAATGATAAAGCGGTTGTGATCAAAGGCCTGCTAAAAGGAGAGGGACCCTGGAGAATAGGAGATGCGACGATATCTCTTGTAGGGTGCCAGGGAACAGATCCGGATCTGGCTCAGCAGCTGGCACAATGGGAGTTTCATGTTCAGAGTGTTGACCCGGATCATTATCAGCCCGAAAAAATTCGTGCACTTGCTAAGCAGTATGGTGCGTTAATTTAAATGCAAAGTGAATGTATGCATGTGCCACAGGGTGATTTTAAGCTATACCGTTATCCTTACAGCAAAAGCGAAAAGCTGCGCGCATGGGACGCGGCTGATGAATATGTACTCAGGCATATCGATGAACATATTGGGGCAGAAGCATCTTTAAATATTTTAATTATTAATGATGGCTTTGGTGCGTTAGCAATACCGCTTTGTGAAAATAATAAGGTAACTGTCTGGTCGGACTCATTTTTGACAGAACAAGGAATAAGTGAGAATCTCAATCTTAATAAAATAAGTAGAAATAATTATAATTTTAAAAACAGTATAGAGATGCCTGCCGGTGATTTTGATCTTGTCATCATGAAGGTTCCAAAAAGTCATGCCTTACTTGAAGACCAGTTAAAAAGGCTGTCTTCTCAGTTATGTAATAGTCCTGTTTTTATTGCAGCAGCAATGGTTAAAAATGTCCATACCTCAACACTGAAGTTATTTGAAAATATTGTCGGTCCCACAAAAACGTCGCTGGCAGTCAAAAAGGCGCGCTTAATTTTTTCGGAAACACAAAATACAAGGCAGCAGATGTCTCCTTATCCGAAAAGTTATCAGCTTGAAGATACAAACTTTATCATTAGTAATCATGCCAATGTCTTTTCAAGAGAAAAGCTGGATATAGGCACACGGTTTTTTTTAGAGCATATTCCAAAGTCAGAGCAATATGAGTGCATTGTTGATATGGGATGTGGAAATGGTCTTGTCGGTTTAATAGCAGCAAGTAAAAACCCGGAAGCGAAAATTATTTTTACAGATGAGTCATATATGGCAATAGCATCGGCTCAGAAGAATATAGAATCAGCTGGTTTGGAAAATAAAACAGAATTTTATGCAACAGATTGTTTGCAGGCAATAAACAAAGAATCGACAGATCTGGTTTTAAATAATCCACCTTTTCATCAGCAGCATGCAACCGGAGATGCGGTGGCATGGCGCATGTTTAAAGATGCCAGGAGAGTGCTGAAAAAAGGCGGTGAAATTCGGGTTATAGGTAACAGACATCTGGATTATCACATAAAACTGAAAAAACTATTCAATAACTGCCAAACCATTGCCAGTAATAAAAAGTTTATTATTCTCAGGGCATGTAAATAAAAATCAGTTTTCTGGACAGGGAGGTCTCAAAAATATTGTGACAGTGCATAAACGAAAGCGAATTTAATAGACTGATTGCATTTGCTTTTGAAGAAAATGTGGTTTATCAAGCGATTGTTAAATGCGTGGTATTGTCACGATTAATTCAGCAGTTTAGAAATTTTATCCATTAGCTCATTTTCTTCTGCAGGTTTCACTATATAGTCTTTGGCACCCTGGCGTTCGGCCCAGACACGGTCTGTTTCCTGATCTTTGCTGGTGAGCATGATAACCGGGATATTTTGGGTGGTTTCGTGCTTGGTAATATGGCGTGTTGCCTGAAAGCCATTTAAACCCGGCATTACCACATCCATAAGAATCAGATCAGGCATTTCGCTGCGAGACATATCAATCCCTTGCTGACCATCTTCGGCAAAAATGGTTTCAAAATTGTGCTTCGTTAAAATGTTGATGAGGGCCTGACGTTGTGTCGGAGAGTCGTCAACTATAAGAATTTTGGCCATGTTAGAGAGATACCTGTGAAGCGAAAGAATGAAAAGTTGATATTAATGTAATTTATAGCCTATTTTAACGAATTTGTCGTTTTATTTCTTATCTTTTAACAGATTATTCCATTTTATTTGCCTAATAAGTCATTGATTTTAATGTGTTTAACAAAATAGGTGATAATTCATGATTTTTTGAAAGATTATTTTTTAGAATTGAGATTTTTTTACTGACCATTTCTAATTAAAAATATATGCTCATTAGTATATTCAGGCTGTTGCCCTGAGATAATTGGCCGCCATATTCAGAGTCGGTATTTCCTTGCCCTAGTAGTAACTGTCCGGTTAAGCTCAGGTTTTGTAACCAGTCGTATTGAACCGTTACGCTGAGTAATGAACTGTTGTCGTCCATGTTTTTTATCAGTGTTGGAGACAGGTTGATTAAAGGGTGGAGCTCTATTCGTAAACCGATTGCTAAATAGCGTTTAAATAATGAATGTAGTTCAGCTCTGGAAATCCTGTTTAAAAGTGAGGTGCTTGCTGTTTCATTAAGCTTGTCTTTACCGAAACCGTTGTAATAATATTCTATAAAGCCATACATGTTCTTATCTAAGCCGGTCCAGGAATAATCGAGGTTAGTGCTTAAACTGGTGATGTTTTTGTTATCGGTGGTTCGGCTATTCGTGATATCAAGTCGCCACATGCTGTCTGCGAAAGGCTGGTGAAAGCCAATACCAATAATTGTTTCATCATAATGCTGAGAAAATAAAATATCGATATCAGAGGATGATATTGTTGTATGAAGTTTTGCGGCCAGTGAGCTTTCAGCTTTCTTTATGTGATCATTTTCATCACGTCTGGGCAGATATATAAGCTGCCAGTCTGCATTTGATTTCGTTGTGGCCTGAATAAAAAGCATATCATCACCGGGCTTATATTCAGTGTCTATAGCAGTGGGAGAAAATGGATTGAACAAATCCATAACATTGAAGACAAAACCGCTTCCCCATGTAATGGCTTGCCGGCCAAAACGAGTGCTGGTACTTGCTGTGTTGTAACTGATAAGCAAACGATCCAGTCGATGATAGCTTTGTTGTGAGCCACTGTTATGAAGGTCTGATGTTAAATCAAATAAGCGGTGCTGGTCCGGGTCGTTTGCTTGCAAAGTATTTCGGTCTGAATAAAGCGATACCAGTTCATAATGGGTTTCAAATTTAAGCGCCTCAAATTGTTCAGAGAGATTAAGTCGATAGTTTATAAACTGAAGTCTTTGGCTGGTGTCGGTATCAGTGATCAGAGGGGAAAATTCCGGGTGCTCCAGAAATGTTGCATCAAGCTTGATGTGCTGACTGTATTCAATGGCGTGTGCTGTGCAGGAGCAGGCTAGTATGAGTGGCAGTACTGAAAAATATTTTTTTTGTATAATCATTCCTGATTAATCACTTCAGCTATTTTTCCATCATGTAACTTAATGAGTGTTTTAGCGCGTCGCATGATCATTGGGTCGTGAGTAGAAATAATGAAAGTGGTGCTGTGTTGTTTATTCATCTCCAGCATCAGATCAATGAGTTTGTTAGCTGTATCTGAATCGAGATTAGCAGTGGGCTCATCAGCCAGTACAAGGCTAGGTTTAGAGGCGATAGCACGAGCAACAGCAACCCGTTGTTGCTGGCCCCCGGATAGTTCAGTAGGTTTTCTTTTTTCAAGTCCTTCCAGACCAACTTCTTTTAATATGTCCAGTGAAATGCGGTTTCGTTGATGTTTAGAAACTCCTTGCATTTGCATGACCATTTCAATGTTTTCCTGAGCGGTCAGTACCGGTATTAAATTATAAGCCTGAAATACAAAACCGATTTTGTTCAGACGCATGTCTGCCAGATCGGATTTATTAAGTTCATCAATTTCTTCTCCATCAATATAGACTTCCCCAGAACTGGGTGTGTCTAAGCCACCAATCATATTAAGTAATGTTGATTTGCCTGAGCCGGAAGGGCCAGATAAACAAATGAATTCACCTGTGTATGCTTCAAAATTGACATGACTTAGTGCATGTACTTCGATTGACCCCTGAATATATGTTTTAGTCAGATCAAGACATTTGACGACAGGTATAGATTGCTTATCGTTCATATTAAACCCGTGTAATGGCATTAGCCGGTACCAGTCTGGATGCTCTCCAGGCAGGGTAAAGGCTGGTTAACAGACCAAGTAAAATGACAATGATATTTGCCAGCAACAGGTCTTCTCTTACGATGATGAAGGGGATGATGTTTGAAAGTTGTGCCATTTCCATGCCTTGTGCAAAGGCAGAAACGTCAATACCATCACCGGTTGATAATACAGTGAGCCAGGAAACCAGGTTGCCCAGTACCAGTGCAATCGCGAGCATAAAAATGGCCTCGATCCAGACCTGTGCAAGTATGAAACGAGGTTTTAATCCAAGGGCCTGAAACAGTCCGAACTCGCGCGTGCGCTCAAAAATTGTCATTAAAAGTGTGTTAATAATACCAAAACTCATTGCCATAAAAACAATCAGGTGCCAGACATATTGAAAGTCGGTGTACATTTCTTCAATCAGTTTGGTAAATGGCTGGAGCGTGTCCCATGACTGAATGTCTAAATCCGGATTTGCTGCTTTTAAGCGAGAGAGTGTTGCAGGAACCTGATCCAGTGAGCGAGTAATGATGGCTATTTCTGAACTTAGTTGCGAGGTTTTTAACAATTTTTCAATGCTGTTGTAGGTCATGAAAGCAAAGGCAGTTTCCATTCCTTCCTGTGGTGTGTCGTAAATACCTGTTATGCGGTAACCGCGGTCAGCCAGTTCATTTTTTTTATCCTGAGACATAATAACGACGCGTCTTCCCAGTTTTGTTTCGAGATCTTCCGCCAGCTTTTTCCCAATGATAATACCTTTGTCGCTGTTGTCTGAAAAATAGTTTCCCTGATAAATGGCGGATAATAAAAATGATAGTCTGGCTTCTGATTTTGGATCGATACCTATTAATGTAATGCCAAAAGTGTCTCGTTCGCTGCTGATAACAGCAGGTACACGAAGCCTTTTTGACCAGCTAACAATATCTGTGTGAGCAAGCGATGTAAGCAATGTTTCATCATTGCTTAAAAAGGAATTTTCAATTACCGGATCGTCAAGGTATTTTTTTTGATGAATCTGGATGTGTCCTGTCAGATTGTTAATGGTGTCATCAAGCGCCTGTATAGCCATGCCGCGCATAAAAGAGGCGGTCACAATCATTGCCCAAACGCCAAGCACCATGGCAAATAATATCACTCCGGTGCGTCGTTTATTGCGCCAGAGGTTTCGCCATGCAAGTGATGATATGAGAGAAAGGCTGTTTGTCATATCTTTCTCATGGCTTCAACAGGCTGAAGTTTTCTTATTTTCATGGCCGGATAAATTGCCGAGATTATCGTGAAAATAAAAATAACCAGTGGGCCGATCAGAATGCTTTCAAATGAAATTTGCGGGTATAAAGTGGAAGGCATATTGTACATTGATGCGACTTCTTCCATGCCTTCGAAAGTCAGACCGTTGTGATAGAAATATAGGTTGATGGCAAGGCCAATAAGTGTGCCCAGTATAAGTGCAAAAATTGTTAATAAAAATGCTTCCAGCAAGACCAGTTTGCCAATGTTGAAAGGTTTGTAACCAAGAGCGAGCATAATACCGAACTCACGGGTTCGCTCCAGTACAGACATTAAAAAAGTATTCAGAATACTGAAGGTGATAATGGCTACTAAAACCAGATACATAAGCCAGCCGGAAGAGTAGTCCAGTTCTATCATTTGTTTAATACCAGGCTGAAGTTCATCCCAGCTCAGTGTAACCAGGTCCTTACGATCAGTAATCAGCTGATTGAGTTGCTGTTTAAATGCAAAATCATTTTTCACATTGTCATGATAAAAAACAATGGCATGACCGTGAGAGCCCATGCTGAATATTTCCTGAAAAGTCTGTATAGGAATTTGAACAAGATTGCGATCAAGCTCTTTTGAGCCGGATTTATAAATGCCGGTAACGGGCATGATGGTGGCGGCAATGCTGCCATCGCGTCCGTTGCCCATTAATGTCAGCTCATCACCAATTTTTATTTGTAAGTTTCTAGCAAGACTTTCACCGATAACCATTTCACGGGCAGAGTCGGATGACAGGTACTGCCCTTCATTGATTGTTCCGGGAATAATGGACACCAGTTTTTCGTACGCGGGTTCGACGCCGGTAATTAAGGTGCCGTAACTGCGTTTTTCAGATGAGATCAGCGCAAAACCATTGGCTCTGGCTGTAATCGAATCTATTGATGTTTTATTGCGTAATTTTTTTGCCAGTAACTGGATATTGTTAATGCTGCTGCGTACTTTAGGTTCGTCAAGATAGCCTTTTTTTTGAATCTGTATCAGTCCTTCATAAATACTGACACTGCCTTTGATCATCAGGTCATACTGGCCTAGCTGAAAACCGATGCTGAAAACCAGTAGTGCCGCTCCAAATGCAATGGCGAGCATAGTCAGAATCGTCCGGCGGGGGTGTCGCCAGATATTTCTCCATGCAAAGCGCCAGTTAGTGCTCATAGTTGAAGCCTCGTGATTACCGCGGGTTTTGTAAACGGTAAAGTGTAAATGTGTTTTCTTTCATTGGAATATTAAACTTAATTGTCTGTGTTTCAAATTCGGTCCATTCATCGGGTTTGTCAGATTTTTGCATGCGTTGTCTGAGTGATACATATTTATCATCAATCAGTTTGGTGTCGCTACCAGTCATGGTTTTAATGAGCTTGTTATCCTGATCATAAAATTCATGCTTATGAACGATATAACGACTGTCGATGGTCAAAAGTTCTTTGCCCCAGACGACGGGTGCATCTTCATGAGGAACGGACTGAATAATATATTGTGTAATGCCGTTTTTTTCTGAGGTTTCCACAATACTGTGTGTGTATTTGTCAATCAGGTCATCGGCTCTGGCAATATCATTATTGGAAAAATCTGAACCCATCCAGCTTTGATTTGACATGCTGGATGGAATTTTAATGACACGGTTTATTTTTGGAGAATAGCTCCACATATTGTTATCAATTAATAATGTGCCGTTGTTTTTGTCTTTTTTTGGCGCGGTAATCCTGACCAGAGATTTATCCAGCCCTTCGGTCCAGGCTTTCATTGACATGACGCGTTCCCACTCTGGGCGATGAATGGTCATGGTGGCTTCAGAGTAGGAATTAACGCCGCGGTAGTTATCAATTGCTGATTTGATAATGGCCTTTGCGGACACTGAATCATCAGCCTGAGCAGAAGAAGCCAGAAAGAAGAATGAGAGGATGGTCAGAGCGCTTTTCATTTGTATTTCCATTCTTTTTTATTCAAGTATATCATCTATTATAGAGAGTGTTTTTAAGTCAGCTTAATAGCCACTGAGGAGAGTAAAGTGCCAGCCAGCTACCAGCTTTATTCGCATGATAATCTTGTCGTGGTTACCTATACAGGAAATGTGACTCTTCAGGAAGTGATGGCTGTACGGGAGCAGGGTAAAGCTGATCCGAATTTTGATACGGCTTTTGATGTGATCGATGATGTATCTGCTGCTGAAAGTTCGGATATAAAATTCGGCGAGCTGGGTTTTCTTTCAGGAAAAAGTATCGCTAAAACCGGGGTAAAAAGAGCACTGGTTGCAGTGACTGATTTTCAAAAAGGCATGGCCAATATGTACAAAGTATTAAGTGAGTCACATGGTCATCATTTCAAAGTTTTTGATGATTTTGATAAAGCAAGAAAATGGGTTCTGGATAGGGAAGAGTCGTAGTTGTTATTGTTGTTCTAAATCTTTTTCCATTTGAAAGTGCTTTACTTTGTTAAAAAGAATATG
>Ga0316205_10005168_pt1 | contig 10960 bp, 13 predicted proteins | sample 3monthpyrite_MG_FD_204941 | JGI IMG/M metagenome (GOLD analysis project Ga0316205, IMG submission 204941) | Microbial mat bacterial communities from mineral coupon in-situ incubated in ocean water Damariscotta River, Maine, United States -... | ecosystem: Environmental > Aquatic > Marine >...
TACACATGCGTTAATTTTCTATATTTACTCATCTTAAAAAGTTTTAGATGGGCAAAACTAAAAAATGGCAGAGCCTTTAAAACATGACCACCGTCAAAGACGGTGGTTTTTCAATGAGAAATAAAATAAGCAATTGCGACAGCAACAATAATGGCTAATATCTTATTTAAATTGAATTTGTGACCATCACCACTTTCAAACAAAATAGTTGTTGAAATATGTAAAAAGATACCAATTACAATCGCGTTAATGTAAATGAGATATTCTGAAACCATGGCTACATTGTTAGAAATAATGGTACCTAATGGTGTCATGATTCCGAAGAGTGTGAGAAATGAAATAATTTGTAATGTCTTGAAATCTGATTGCACCAAATACGTTGTAATTAAAATAGCAATTGGTATTTTATGTATTAACACACCATAAACCATGTCATTGTGTTGATGAATAGGGAACCCTTCTAAAAAGGCGTGTAAACACAAACTCAAGAACAATATCCAAGGAAAGGTTTTGCTATTTTTATGAATGTGCACATGACCATGTTCTGCACCTTTTGAGAAAAACTCTAAAATGATTTGAATTAAAATGCCAGACATGATAAATAAACCTGTGAGCTTTGCATCTAAATGTTCATATACTTCTGGAAGTAAATCAAACATAGTTAAGGATAACAAAAAAGCACCACTAAAAGCTAATAGCAGTTTTGTATTTTTGGGTTTGCCTTGTTTTGTAAAGTATACAAACGCATAACCTATTAGCACAGCATATATTGGAAACAAATACTTGTTCATAAGGTTACATAAATATCATGATTAGTCGTTCGCTAGTTTTATTGTTGAATTTATTGAGTTTGTAATCTCCAAAAACATCAATTAAATCAACATTAGCAGCCTTGAATAGTGTTTTAAAATCGTCTAAAGTTAAGGCTTTTACACGTTCATAAAAATTAAAGTCCTGACCATCAGTTGTAAATGAAATATCTTTAACAACATAACCATCAATGAGTGAGCGTTTTAGTTTAAAATTGATACCATCAACTGTTTTATCTTCATCTGGTTTAAGATTGTCTTTTACAAATTCTGAATTCATAAAATCAATCACACCAATACCATTTGGTTTTAAATTAGCCTTTATCGCTTTTATCGTATTGAGATTATCTTCATTATCTTCAAAATAACCAAAACTGGTAAACAAATTAAGGACGACATCAAATTGTTGAATATAAGGTTTACTCATATCATGTACATCAAAATGCAGTGTTTCATTTTCATATGCTTTGGCAGAGACAATACTTTGTGGAGATAAATCTAAACCAACAACATTATAGCCAATACGATTTAAATAGACTGAATGACGACCTTTACCACAGGCCAAGTCGAGGATTGTTCCGTCTTCCGGAATGTTAAGGTAACTGGTTAAAGTTTCCATAAATGATTGACCTTCTTTATAATCTCTACCTTTATATAAAATGTGATAATAAGGTGCATCAAACCAAGAAGAATACCAATGTTTTATGTCTTTTGTCATACAATAATTAGTGTCGAAACAAAAATACTCTATTTTTGCTTTTTATTTGTACATACCAATGAAGATTAATCAATATTTTATTACCAATGATGCTAGTATTTCTTTTGATTCTGCTGATTTTGGCATGAATAAAATTGATAATTACTTAATTTTTAATCACAAAAACCTCAAGTCAAACCGTTTTGAAAAAGGAGAGGCTACACTAATTATTCTTGGTGATATTTTTGATTCATATAATCCTGAGCATTCCATTATTGATATTGCGAAGGTTCTTTTAAAATCAGATACTTTTGATGATTTATTACAGCATCTTGATAAAAAAACAGGGCGCTATGTAGTATTTTCTAAATTAAAAGGGGTTTATAATATTGTTTCAGATTTTTTCTGTCAGAGACAAGTGTATTATTGGTTCAAGGAAAAACAGTTTTATACATCATCGTCACCAAAATTAATATTGGATTCACTGAGTTTAAGTTTAAGTATGGATGATGAACGGCTTCAGTTAAGTAAATCAAATTACTTTTTAAAAATTCAGGAACATTGGTTACTAGGTGAAACAGATTGGGATAATCGTTTAAAAAAATTACGCCCAAATCATTATTTAAATATTAATCAAAAAATAGCGAAACGCATTCCAATTTTTGTTTCAAAAGTTTCAGATAAAGAGGGTTTAGAGAAAGAGGTTTTGATGGTACTTAGAAACTCTATTTTAGCTTATTCTGAGAGATATTCCTTAATGCTAGGCTTAACTTCTGGTTATGATTCTAGATTATTAATGAGTTCAAGTATTACTATAAATAAAATTATTAAGTACTTCACTTTTAGCAGAATAGATACTTATGTAAAACAAGATGTTAGTATAGCAAAAAGACTTTCTGAAATGTATAATTTAGATTATGAGGAAATTAAAACAGAAGACCTGTCTCCAGAATTTAAATCTGAATTTAAGAAGCAATTTTTGATTCCAAGACTATTGGACAAAACAAAAAATATTCAGTGGTTTAAAAATCAAAACCTAGAAAACACAGCTGTCATTAGTGGTAATGGTGGAGCATTGATTAGAAGTATTTATGATGATGATAATTTTAAAGATAGTGCTTCAATTTGTAAAACCATAGAATATGAACCTAGTAACTTAAATTTAAGCTCGCTTGATTCATGGTTAGCTTCTGCAATGGAATATGCTTCGAAAAGCAGATTGCTAATTAGCGATTTATTTTATCTAGAAGTCAGGCTAGGTAAATGGGGAAACAAAATGGTACATGAAATGGGTGTTTCTGGTGTTGAGGAGTTCTCTCCTTACAACAACAGATATTTAATGTATTCATTATTATTAAACTATAACCAAGACGAACGTAAAACAATTATCTTAAATTTGCTGGAACAAAGCTTAGAAGGTGTTACAACTCTTCCTTTCAACCCTAAAACTTGGAAGGATACGGTTAAAAAAATTATTTTTTATGAGCATTATAAAAAATTCATTCAAAAAATTAAGTAGAAAGAACGATTTATATCAATGGAGAATTATAACATGGTAGCCAAAACCTTATTTGGTTTTGAAGAATTATTAGCAAAAGAATTAACTAATTTAGGCGCACAAGATGTGAAAATTGGCATTAGAGTGGTGAGTTTTTCTGGCGACAAAGGCTTTATGTATAAGGCTAATTTGGCATTGCGTACAGCTATTAAAATACTAAAGCCATTAAAAACCTTTAAAATTTTAAACGAGCAAGATTTATATAATCGGATTTATAAAATGCCATGGGAAGATTATATGTCTGAAAATGGATCGTTAGCCATCAATGCTACAGTTCACTCTTTGCAATTTAAACATTCTCAATATATAGCTCTAAAAGCTAAGGATGCTATTGTTGATCGATTTAGAGATAATAAAGGAACACGACCAAATATAGATTTACGCTTTCCAGATTTAAAGATTAACATTCATATTGATAAACAGTTATGTACAGTCTCACTAGATAGCTCGGGAGAGTCGTTGCATAGAAGAGGTTATAAAACCGCTACTAACATTGCTCCAATAAATGAGGTGTTGGCTGCTGGTTTGGTAATGCTTTCAGGTTGGGATGGACAGGGTGATTTTATGGATCCAATGTGTGGTAGTGGTACCATTCTTATTGAAGCTGCCATGATTGCATGTAATATTCCACCAAATTTAATGCGTAAGGAGTTTGCCTTTGAACGTTGGAAAGATTGGGAGGTTGAATTATTTGAAAAAATTGAAGAATCCTTATTGTCTAAAACTAGAGATTTTCATCACAAGATGGTAGGTTATGATAAATCGCCTTCAGCAGTAAGCAAAGCCAAAGACAATGTAAAAAATGCACATTTAGATGAATTTATTAAAATAGAGCATGAAGATTTCTTTAAAACCCGAAAAGGAGGAGAGGAGCATTTGCATATATTGTTTAATCCACCTTATGGAGAACGTTTAGAGAGTTTGAATGTTGAAGAGTTTTATGGAGATATTGGAACAACTCTTAAACATGGTTATCCTGGAACCAATGCATGGCTAATCACTTCTAATATGGAAGGATTAAAAAGTGTAGGCTTAAGGCCTTCTCGAAAAATTAAAGTATTTAATGGTAAGTTAGAAGCACGTTTGGTGAAATACGAAATGTATGAAGGCAGTAAAAAAATTAAGAAACAGGTTTAATAATAATTTATTAATTAAAAGAAAGGTACAATGGTTATAAATTGGGAAGCAGTTGGAGCTGTTGCTGGACTACTTGGAGCAATAGGAGTAATAATTACGTTAATTTATCTGGCAGTTCAAATCAAGCAGAATAACAATCAACTAAGTGGAGCAGCTACAGTAGCAGTTTATGAGTATCAGCGTATGTTGGTTGAAATGTTGACTACTAATACTGAGCTATATAAAATTGCTTTGCGTGGTAATGAAGATCTTGATGCACTTACTGCATGGGAAAAACAACAATTTACCTTATGGTGTCTTTACGAAACAGGCATGTGGGAAATGTGTCATAAGCTATACAAACAAGGAGCACTTGATAAAGCATTATACTATGGGAAAGTGAAGTATTGGCTACAACTTCATAGTTCACCAGGCAGAAGGGATTGGTGGAATATTCATACAGCGATGCTTAGTGATGAATTTTATAAGGAAATCTCTGTGGAGTTAGAAGCAATTCCTGTAAAGAAACTTCGTGAAACAAATCCAATATTCGATTCAAGTGTTCACGATAATGATTTGAAAGCTTAATTGAGCAGGAGCATTAAAGCATTAATAGAATAAAAAAAAGCAATCAATAAGTTTATATTAATTGCTATTTTAATTAACGTGCTTTTGGATATTCATTAAACATGGTCTCCACGAGTTCGTTTATATGAGCCTCAATTTTCCCTTTTGATTTATTTAGGTCACAGGTTAGAGAAGCTTGCCAAATAACCTGATTCTTATCAATGTCAGACACATATAAGACAAGTGTTTCTTCTGTGTAAATTACTGTATCAATGGTACATTCTTTCCAATAACCGTATTCACTTTCTTGCTCACAATTGGTAAAAGTAGCTTCCTTTTGTTGCACAACAAGCCGAAAACCAGCTTGTAATTCAGGATTCAGTACATTGGTTTTATGGCCTCTGCGCTCCATTTGAACCTCTATAGCGTCTCCAATTATGGCACGTACTTCATTATTGTCATGGTTTGGATAATTGGTGTTTTCAACAAACAAATCATCAATACACAGCACATATGTTGTATAGTTGTCAAAATCTATAGATTCATCAAATTCAGATAAGACGGCACTCGTTGAAGCGCAACCAAGTAACGTCAGTACAACAATGGTGGATAAAAATTTAAGTGCTTTCATAATATTTGAGTTTTAGGATTGATGTTCATTTCAATATTATAAAGTTCAAGCTTTAACCTCAATTTTTATATGATATTTATCAGTTGAAACTGTTAAATAATGCATTTTTAAAAAAAAAGTGATAAATAATTTGGAAAATATTAAAATGTAAAGTATATTTGTCATATAGTAAAAATAATTTGTCTATATAATAAATATATTTGTCATTATGAATAAGCAAAACATAGTAGATTGCGAACGCAACCGATTGGAAAAAATAACAAGTTTTAGATTGCCTCAGTATTTTTACAAGGTTGGAATCGCCATAGGAGCCATAACTATTATAATGATGTTTGTAAGAGCCTTTGCCATGGAAGGTGACACAGAATGGTTAAAACACTTGTTGCAAAAAACGCTATTAATAGGAATGCTATTGATGTCGATAGCAAGAGATAAGGAGGAAGATGAACTCACCATAAAACTCAGAATGCAGTCGTATGCTTGGGCGTTTATTACAGGTGTTGTTTATACTTTGGTAATGCCTTATGTTGAGTTTGGAGTTTCTAATGTTGTTCATTCTGGAGGTGAAGTCTATCAGGATTTGGGTGATTTTCAGATTTTAATATTTATGCTTCTAGTTCAATTAATGAGTTACCATACTTTAAAACGCTATAGATAATGCAAAACACAATTAAAGTAGAACGAGCTATTTTAAATCTCACGCAAGATGATTTAGCAAAAAAAATTGGTGTGTCGCGACAGACCATAAATTCTATTGAAGCTAATAGGTATGTGCCTTCAACAGTGTTGGCATTGAAGCTGTCTGTGCTATTTAATAAGCCAGTAAACGACTTTTTTAAACTGAGTGATGATGACTAAGCTGGCTATTTTTCTAGTAATATACATAGTTGTATTTATTGTAAATATGTTGTTTTAATAATAGCTATCCTATTTAATTCACACTCTGTATTGCTTACGCATCATTATACTTTTTCAAATACCAAGCGATAATGATCCATGATTTCTTGTTCAAAGCATACTCTGTTTGGACTTATTTTAAAAACAGCAACTAAGTGTCTAAATTCCTTATCCATGATATATCTTGGAATAAGAGACAAATAGAGTAAATATTTTTTCAAGCCAAATTTTCTGAATTTTATGCGCCATTGTGCTATTGTTTCAATATAATCTAAGCGACCACTGCTTTTCGACACAAGTTTAAAATGCGGTTCGGCGTTTCGTATTACCATCTCTGGACCATAAGGTAACCAAGAACCAGGAAATTGTTTGATCATCAATGCCATAATATGTGCTGCAGATCCTTTTTCGGCATTGACATCCAATTCTTCAAAAGGGATCATGTTTTTACTAAAAGTCATTGTTTGCATATAAAATCGGCCGCCAACAGGAAGTAAATCATAAAGCGTTTTGAAAAAATCACTATATACTTTTTCTTGATTGCCTTCTTTCCATGTTTCAACAGAACAGAAATGCTCTAATCCACCAATACATACAATAGCATCAAAGCTGCCAAAATCGTCAGGTTTCACAGTACGACAATCTTTTACAATCACATTGAATCCGTTTTTTTGACAGGCTTTAGCTTGGCCTTCTGATAGTGTTAGTCCAATACTTGACGCTTCTCTTTCTTGAACAATATAACGCGTAAAAGGAGCCCAACCACAAGCCATATCAAGAACTTTACTGTCTTTTTTAATATGAAGGCTATCTGCTATGAATTTGTGCTTTTGTTTCTGCGCTGCTTCAAGCGTCATGGAAAAATCACCATCATATTTGGCACCACTATAATCGCCAGTTTCGCCCATACTTAAACGGAATATCTCATCAATAGTTGTATAGGTAAAATCGAGATCTTTTTTATTTGCCATGTTTTTATTTAATTAAAATCAATAAGTTCTAATATAGTTAGGTTTGATGAATTATATGCATTGTTTACCTTTAATTAAATTCAGCATTAATAAATTCACTCATTTCTTCGGCTAAAATCTTGTTATTCTTTAACATCACTAAAGCTTCATCAATTACTGTTATTTGATAGTTTGTTATACTCAATAATTTGCCATTCTCTAAGTCATTTATCACATCTTTTGCATCTACTTTGTAACCCTTTTTATAAGGAAGATTCAGAATGAGATAACTTTCAATAGTTTCGGTCACGAATTTTTTATGCCAAGTTGCAATTCCAGAATATTCTTTACAAATCACTTCATAATAAGTCATAATTTTTTTCTTCAAATCCATGTTGTTAATCAAACTAAATTTTCTATCCTCTTTTAAACTGATATATGTTGTTCCTAAATTTTTTATTGGAATATTATATCCTACTTCACCAGGAACAGTTTCAATGTTAATTCCTGAATAGTTTCCTTGGGCAAAATCATTAAGAAGTGATACCCTTTTTTCTAATCTGTCTATTTGAAGATTGTAAAAAGCAATGTCTTGTGATATATCATCCAACATTAAATTCATAGATATTTTTAACTCTTCTTTTGCTTGAATTTCTTCTTTCCAGGTATTTAGCTGTAACGCAATGAGAATTCCAATGACCACAAGTACAATCTCGCCAATAGCATAAAGCATGTATTTGCTGGCCTTATTTTCTTTTATCATATTTTGTCTTATTTTCCGAAAAAATTTTATCATAATTTATTTCCCACGCAAGTGGGAATCTAGTTATTGGCCTTTTTTAATTTTATTTCTTCATCTAATAACTGATTAATTGAGTTATAGGCTTCCAAAATATGCGCTCCGCTTTTGACATTTTCTTGTAAAAAATATACATTTCTCAACAGTAAATTTTGATATTCTAAATTGCCATAGGCTTTAAAAATCATCTTCTTAGTTTCAATTTCAGTATAGAAATCATTTTTTTGTGTATCGATGGAATCCACATTATAATAACGATATGGCAATAATGTCCTTTCTAAAACGCAAATTTCCTTATCCCAAAAATCAAGATGCCTCGCCTCATCTTCAGCATAATCTAAAAGTATGTCATTCCAATTTGTAAGAAAATATTTTAAGGAATCATTTTCCACTTTGTCAATCTTTCCAGTTGATAAAATAGAATTCAAAATACTTCTCGAAGGGTTGAATGTTCTTGTTCCAGGGCGAACAGGTGTCATTAACCGATTCGATTCAGTTACGTTTCGATTTGAAATGTTAGCGATAAAGTCTATCCAAGTTTGGTTAATGCTTTTCTTAAATTGGTAGTGCTCATTAAATACTTTGGTGTTTTTCGCGAATTCTTGTTTTAAATCAAGTAAAGCAGTTAATTCACTTGCAGCGTCTTTTCTTAGTTCGTTCCAAGTATTTATTTGTAAGGCAATTAAAATCCCAATAACCACAAGTATAATTTCGCCAATGGCATATTTGAAGTACCTGCCTGTTTTTCCTGCTTCCATAAGATTGTAGCGTATTCTTCGAAAGAATTTTATCATTGTTATTGGAGTAGATTCATTTGCTTCTCAATAGTAACATGAAGTAATTTTATTTTACAGATTCATGCTCTTAATCGTGCTAAATTTCCTATCTGCTTTTAGCTAAATAATAGATGCCAAGTTTATATTTAACGTTATTAAATGCAATCAGAATTTATCTGTATTAACGTTGTAATTATTGTTAACGCTATAAAAAACAGCTTTTAGTTATTTAGCAATTTCAAATGTAATAGCAGCAGAAAGGGATATATAATCTGCATCATTTTCTTTGCTTTTCATTAAATTCACGGTTCTAAAATACCAATGACCAGCAGTAGTAATTTTCACTTTCACACTACCATCACTATCTGTTAACACTTTAAAAGCGTCAAGAGGACTGCCATCTTTTGCATGACCATGCTGATTATTATAACTGGCATATACCATTTCTCCAGCCATTGGCTTTCCATGTATTAAAAGTTGCATTGATAACTCGTCTCCAATTTTAAGGTCATAAGGATTGTTTACAGGCACCAATTCAATCGGATATCCCAATACGGTTTTATAGTCTTCTGAAACGGTGTTGCCTACTTGAAAAATAGCTTTCACATGTTTAGAATATTTTTTCCTAACCGGTTTTATGGCTTCTCCAGATTTTTCTCTATCTTCTAATACTTGCAAAAGACCTTCGTGTTTCATGTTATCAATAAAACTTTCGGCTGTAAAATTGTTTATCCTTGAAGTTGTAGAAACTCCCAAAACACCAGTACCTTCTTTTCCTGTTTTAAATTTTAAAACGGTTTGATTATTTTCTTCAAACCAAGAACTATTGTTAGGATGCATTATTTTTTCTCCAGGGTTAATTAATGAAACATCTTTCATTCGATCGCGTGCAAGTACAGCTTCGCTTTTATCAAAGGTTCCATTGTACAAATAAATTGTTGACTCGGTTTCTGGGTTTAAGTGAAAACTTTTAAGTTTAATAAATAAATTATGAGAACTTAATACGACTAAGCTGATAAAAGTAATTAATGCCAATAAAGTTTTTTGTTTCATGAGAGGAAATCTTAATGAGTTATGGATATAATTTTTTTAGTAGCTGTATTTTATCTTGTTATTTAACCTAATAAAATAAATTACTACTGGGCTAAGTTATATTTTTATAGCCAAAGATTCATTATAAAGTTTCATTTCGAGCATTTATTTTTTGGTTGTACATTTGATTTAATCATAGAAGGGTTGGTTGATACCACGAAAGATATGACAATAAATTAACTTGTGTTTTGAGTAATTAAGTCCTTAGTTTATCAATAACCTTTATAATACCACTCGTTGCTTTGTCAGCAATAACGGTTACTTGATTATTACTTTCCATCGCTGGTTTTGGATCAATGTAATATATGTTAGTTTTAGGGTTTACATAGTGCATTAAGCTAGCCGCTGGATACACTTGCATAGAGGTGCCAATAATGAGTAAAACATCAGCAGTTTCGCAAAAAGAAATGGCTTTTGGTATTAAGGGTACAGCTTCTCCAAACCAAACAATATGTGGTCGTAATTGGTAGCCTTTATCACATAAATTGCCTAATACTAAATCATGTTTCCAATCTTGTACATCAAATTCATCATAGCTACTTCTAACTTTTAAAAGTTCGCCATGCAGATGTATTACGTTATTACTTCCAGCACGTTCATGCAAGTCGTCCACATTTTGAGTGATGATGGACATCTTATAATCTTTTTCTAAGTCAGCTAATGCATAATGAGCGCTATTGGGTTGTACTTCCAGCAATTGTCTTCTACGTTGGTTGTAAAAATCCAGAACCAAATTTGGGTTTCTAGCAAAGCCTTCTGGTGAGGCAACTTCCATAACGTCATGACCTTCCCAAAGGCCATCGGCATCCCTAAAGGTTTTAAGGCCACTTTCGGCACTCATTCCAGCTCCAGAAAGAACAACAACATGTTTCATTGTTTAAAAATACGGAATGTCATTACCAGGAGCAAAGCGACGTGGTAATCTTTTTAATTTTTAGAGTAATAGTAAAGAACCACCGTTAAAAACGGTGGCTTTGGTTTTCAGATTAGACCCAAAGGGTCATAACACTCATTTCGAATCATGATGTTCTTGATATTTTACATATCGTCTTATCATAGCTTCATCCA
>Ga0316205_10005169_pt1 | contig 10959 bp, 10 predicted proteins | sample 3monthpyrite_MG_FD_204941 | JGI IMG/M metagenome (GOLD analysis project Ga0316205, IMG submission 204941) | Microbial mat bacterial communities from mineral coupon in-situ incubated in ocean water Damariscotta River, Maine, United States -... | ecosystem: Environmental > Aquatic > Marine >...
GTTCGCCACCATGTTTCTTAAGTTCTTGTGAAATTGCACTGTTTGCATCTTTCAAATCACCAAAGATCATTGCGCCGTGTTCTGCTTTATTACACGCATCTACACATGCAGGGTTTTGATCTTTATCAACACGATGAGCACACATGTCACAGCTTTCAACAGTACCAATACCCCGTGGTTCAGTCGTTTTTTGTAGCTCCAGTTTTTCATGAACAAAAGAACGCGCTTTATATGGGCAAGCCATCATGCAATAACGACAACCGATACAAATGTGCTTATCAACCTGAACGATACCGTCTTCACGCTTCATTGATGCGCCAGTAGGGCAAACATCAACACAAGGCGCTGTTTCACAGTGCTGACACATTAAAGGCAATGATTGAACATGACCTGTTTGTTTGTCAGTAATGGTTACTTTGCGAATCCATTGTGCCTGTTGTTCTTTGTTTGAAAGTGTTTCACTTGATGCTTTACCATCAACGCTGCCCCAACCATTTTCGGTTTTACAAGCAGTGACACAATCTGTACAGCCCTTATTACATTTATTTGTATCGATTAACAGCCCCCAACGGTTTGCAGCCGTTGCTTTGTCCGCATCTGCCTTTGCATGAGCGACCTGGTTTAATACGATACCCGGCGCAACCGCTAAACCTGCAACAGCGGCAGATTGTGCTAAAAATTTGCGTCGGTAATTATTTGTATGATTATCTGAATTGGACATTATTTTTTGTCTCCTTCAGTTAAAAGCTTCAACGTTTCCTGTGATAAAGAACCCTTTGCAGCTAAATCATTATGATGAGGATTTTTTTTGTTTAATGTATGCATTTTTGCAGACGCACCTTCAGGTAAATCTGAATGACAATCGAAACAATCAACACTAACAGCAGCATAGTTATGACAGCTGCTACAGAAGTGTCCGTCTTCACCAATGCGGGCATATTCGCCTTTATCGTTTGGTGTCACGTGGCAATCAATGCACTCAACCAGACTATGCTCTTTAGTACGCACACCCTCTCGCATGGTTAAATCACGTTTATGCTTTAAAAACTCCATATGGTTTTTACGCATATCATCAACGGGCTCAACACACTCGGTTTTCTCAGATGCTTTCATTTTGGCCTTTGGTAGTTCAGGGCCTAAATCACCAGCATTTGATAATACTGGTAGGGCAGAAAGCCCTACCAATATAACGAGATGTTTTGCAAATTGTCTAAATGACATCATTTACAGCAATCCTCAGTTTTTTCTTATACTAATTATGTACTAACTTACTACGCGTCGCCCATTGCCATGTCGATGTAGCCTGTTGGGCAAACATCGGCACAGATATGACAACCGATACATTTAGCATAGTCAGTTGCAACATAACGACCCATAGTCGCTTCTGCTTTTGGTACACGGTATACAGCATCTTGTGGACAGTAGATAACACAGTTATCACACTCGAAACACATACCACAGCTCATGCAACGATCCGCTTCTTCTTTTGCTTCTTCTTCAGAAAGGCCTTTCATACGTTCCTGGAAATGACCTAAAACTTCTTCAGAGTCTGGCACGTCTTCTGAGCGAAGATGACGTGGAGTGTATTCAAAATGACCTAAGAATAATTCGTCAGACGAAATAATTTCGTGTGCTGAACGATCTTCGTAGTTGTGAACAGAGAAAGACTCGGAGTCCGTCGCTTCAACAGAGCCATGACCATATTCAGTAGGAGATAATCCGGCTTCGTTTAATTTTGCTAATAAGTTGAAGTGATGCTTATCAACTTTTGGACGCTTGCCCATGTCTTCTTTAGCAAAGTAATGTTCGATACTTTCAACAGCAATAGATGCTTGACCAATCGCAGTTGTTAAAAGGTGAGGACGAACAATATCACCACAAACGAAGTGACCTTCTTTACCCGGTACCTGGTAATGTGCATCTGCATCGATTAAACCACGATCATTTGCCATGTCATCGAAACCGTCGAACTTACCACCCTGGCCGATAGCTGAGACTAACAGGTCAAGTGCGATTTCATATTCAGAACCTTCGATAGGTGTTTTACCATCTTCTTCAAGTTTACAAACTTTAAGAGCCGTAGCACGGCCACTTGCATCAGTAATAACTTCAACCGGGCTAACACAACCAACGATTGAAACACCTTCACGTTCAGCATCATCAATTTCATGTTGTGCTGCAGGCATGTTTTCAATTGAAGAACGAGATAGCAACATAACTTCTGCGCCTTGGCGTACAGCTGAAGAAGCTACGTCATGAGCAGTGTGGCCTAAAACAACGTTTTCTGGACGATCATTTTCATGGATTTCAGTAATGTGACCTAAACGACGAGCAACGGATGCCACATCGATAGAAGTATCACCACCACCGATTACAACCACTTTTTCAGTTACAAGTTGTAAACGACCATCGTTAAATGCTTCAAGGAAATCAACACCTGTTAATACGTTTGTCGCATCATCTGCACCAGGAATTGGAAGTTGACGACCCGCTTGAGCACCGATAGCCCAAAGAATCGCGTCATACTCTTTTTCTAAGTCAGCAACGGCGATGTCTTTACCAACCCAAGTGTCCATCTTAACGTCAACACCCATTTCGATAATACGATCGATTTCGCCGTCAAGAACGTCACGTGGAGTACGGTAGCCAGGGATACCGTATTTCATCATGCCGCCTAGTGTTTTGTGGTTATCAAACAAAGTTACTGCATGACCTTTAAGACGCGCCTGGTAAGCTGCCGCTAAACCCGCCGGACCACCACCAATTACAGCAATTTTCTTATCTGTGTCACTGCCTGCAGTGAACTTTAATTTCATCTCTAAAGCAGAGTCACCAATGTATTGTTCAACAGCGTTGATACCAACAAAGTCTTCAACCTGGTTACGGTTACAACCATCTTGACAAGGAGCAGGACATACACGACCCATAACAGAAGGGAATGGATTCGCTGCCGTTGAACGACGGAATGCATACTCTTGCATAGTTGTGTCAGCAGAAGGTTTTTCGATACCACGAACGATATCTAACCAACCACGAATATCTTCACCTGAAGGGCAAGAACCCTGACAAGGTGGAGTACGGTTCACATAAGTTGGACACTTGTGTGAAGTATCTTCTTTAAAGATTTGTGAAGACCAGTCACCTGTTCTTTGATCACCTTCTTTAAATTTACGGAAGGTTAGTTTTTGGTCTTGCATGTCATCACGGGATGTAGCCATGTTTGTTCTCCTGATGAATCCGGTTAGGGATTAAAAATTTATTCTGATTCGTTAGTATTGCTATCTTCGCTAGTATCGTCGTCAGAGCCGGTGAGAATAATTGCCTCACTAACCAACTGATGAACACTAACAATGTCGGTCATACCAAAACCGTATGCTGGTAAAATTTTTGTGAACTGAGCTTTACAAATTGCGCAGATAGCCGCGAGGTGAGTTACACCACCATTATCTACAACTGACTTATAAGCTTCCATTCGTGGTTGTGCACCTTTAACGCGCACTTCCATTAAATCGTCTGTTAACAGACCGCCACCGCCGCCACAACAGAATGTTGCTTCACCGATGGTCTCGACAGGCATATCAACGTAGTTGTTACACACCGCTTTAATGACTGCGCGAGGAATCTCCATTTGACCACCTGGTTTATCACCCATGCGAGAAGCACGTGCCACGTTACAAGAATCGTGGAAGGTTAGGGTCATATGATCATTTTCTGACTTATCAAATTTGAGTGCATCTTTTTCGATCAAGTCATGTGTATATTCACAAATGTGTTGTGGAATAGGGTAGCTTTGATCAAGGAAGTCAAAAGGTCCGGCTAATGTATGTAAGAAGCTATAAGCAACACGCCATGCATGTCCGCACTCACCGAAAACGATACGCTTAACGCCTAAATCAAGTGCTGCTTTACGAACACGTAAAGAAAGCGTACGCATATTTTCGTAAGAACCGATAAACATACCAAAATTTGCTGCTTCTGAAGCGTGTGAACTCATGGTCCAACTTGCGCCTGCTTCATGGAATACTTTTGCGTAACCAATTAAACCGTCAACATGAGGTTCTGCGAAGAAATCAGCAGAAGGGGTGACTAATAAAATATCAGCCCCTTTTTGATCGATTGGGAATTTAACGGCAACACCGGTATCTTCTTCAACTTCCTCTTCAAGCCCTTCCAAAGTATCAATTAAGGCTTTTTCGGGTAAACCAAGGTTGTTACCAATGGTTTGAGCCTTACCAATAATTTCATTACAGTATTTTTGACCTAAACCAACGGAGTCCATAATTTCACGAGCAGCCATTGAAATTTCAGCTGTATCGATACCATAAGGGCAGTAAACAGAACAACGGCGACACTGTGAACACTGGTGGAAGTATGAATACCAGTCGTCTAAGACTTCTTTGTTTAAATCAGCTGCGCCAACAAAACCAGGGATACCTAATGCACCGAAGAATTTGCCTGCAAAGGTGCTGTAACGACGGTAAACCTGACGTAAAAGATCTTGTCTGGCAACAGGCATGTTCTTAGGATCTTTAGTTCCTAAGTAATAGTGACATTTATCAGTACAAGCACCACATTTAACACAGCTGTCTAGAAAAACCTGAAAGCCACGGTACTTGCCGCGCAGGTCATCCATTTTTGTAATAACTTTTTCTTCCCAGTTATCAACTAATTCGCCAGGGAAGCCTAATGGCGTCTGGAGCTTTTCTTTAGCAATAAAAGGAGAGCTGTGTGCCATTGTTCCTTCTTCTAACTTAGGAACAACCGTATACTCTTGTAATTCTGGTGTTTCGAAATCTGCTGCTGCCACTTTAATTATCCTCTAAGAACCTTACGGTTTTCTTATTCCCCAGCTTTACGACCGGCTTCTAACTCTGCTGCCCAAGGCGCCAGATGACGTTTATCTCGTGAATTATCAACCTGATTACGAGTAGGGCTGAAGAACAAGCCGGGTGCATGTAGTAGCTTACTAATCGGGAAGATAATCATTAAGGAAATAACAAGACCTAAATGAACGAGTAATAATAAGTCAGTTGGAAGAGGTTGTATGTTAAAGACCAACAATCCAAGCATAAATTCTTTTAGCATGACAATGTCAGTGTGCTCAACGAAAGCCATTAACATGCCTGTGCCCGCAATCCCCATGATAAGTAATAGCATAGCGTAATCAGATGGGCTTGAAATATAGCGCACACGGTCAACAAAGATGCGACGTGCAAACAAACCTGTTAAGCCCGCAAGCATTGCAAAGCCAGCATACTTACCAAAGGCCTGAATAATTTCGTGACCGATAAGCGGCATTAAAAATGAATCTGCTGGAATGACATAACGCAAATGACGAAATAGAGCGAGTAGCAATGCGAAATGGAACATCCAACCAAAAATCCAGGTCCATTTATTCGACTTGAATAAACTATTAAATAAAACAACTTCAGTTGCCATGCGCACAACAACCCCACCCTGTGTCACAGGTGCAGGCATTGTAGGTATCTTAAGAGGCGCAGGCGTTTTTGCGTATTGCACGATCTTACGGGCAACACCAATAATAAATATGGCCGTGGCTAAATAGAATGCGAGTGCATAAACTACGGATGCCGACATCTAACCGTTCCTTTTATAAATAAAAAACAAAAAATAATGTAACTAATATGATTGTAAGAAGAGGGGTTAAACCCCTCTTAATACAAAGCTAACGTGCTTGCGTGAATACAACCAGTTGGCTGAATTATACGCAGCCAGTTGGCTTTGGCAGACCTGCATATTTACAAGCTTGCTTACCCGGGCCATAAGGGAACAATTCGTACAAGTACTTAGAGTTGCCTTTTTCTTTGCCCAATTTTTTGCCAATCGCTTTTGTTAATACACGTACTGCCGGAGCGATTTGGTATTCTTCGTAGTATTCACGTAAGAAGTTAATAACTTCCCAGTGGTTTTCATCTAACTCAGTGTCATCAATTGCAGCCATAACGCCGGCAACTTCAGGAACCCAAGTTGTTAAATCTTCTAAATAACCTTCTTCATCAACTTCAAATGCTTTACCGTTTACATCGATAGATGCCATGATAATTCTCCTAGTTTATAAATATTAAAGCCAAGCACTAACTGAATCGTTAGAAACAGATAGCTCAACAAAACCTTTGTAATCGACAACTTTAACACCGTCGATTAAACGATCTTCACTTAAGCCGCGAGCCTTAATATCAGGGCCGAGAACATAAAAGCTTAAATCTTTAGCGTTTTCGATAACATTAGACTTGCTACCGCCGCTCATTGCGCTATATACGCCATCTTCAATCAAAAGAACAGAACCGCCTTTTGCTGCAAGACGAACGCAAGCTTCTAATGTATCGCGTTCATAAGTGGATTTGTTTACTGTATGTAATATAGACATTCTCAATTCCTCACTTAGAAACTTAGCGTGATATCTTGCTGTTCAAAAATCTCAGCAAGTTCAGCAGAAGTTACAACACGGATTGAATCTTTTTCAGCCCAGTCTTCATCTTCGTCTTCCCAGACTAAATGCTGAAGGTCTTCTAAAGTTAATCCTCGTGCTTCTAATGATTCTTTTTCAACGTAAATTTTATTTACATCGTAATCACCTAAAGCAGCATAAGTTGGAGAGAAGTTTTTAATACCAACATCAGTCGTATCTTGACCCTTCATTAATTGGTAAACACCATCATCAACGAAAGCTAAAGAGACTTCTTGATCGAAAGCAGCGCCAATCAGTACAACTTCGAGGGATTCCCACGCATAAATTGTACCGTAGGGTGCCTTGCGATTGATGTACATAAATTTCTTTGCATCAGACATTTTTTAACACCCTTTAATTAGTCGCCGAACACAACAAGACGGTCAGATTCAATACCCGCTTCGATTAACTGACCTAAGCCAGAAATACGGAAGCCATCCATGATATTCATACCATCTTTTTTGTTACGTTCCATTTCACCCTGATCAACAATACCGCGACGCTGCGCAGCAGCAACACAGACAACGAGGTCGATGTCATGTGCTGCAGCTAACTCAGACCACGTTTTTTGGATGTTCATATCATCCTGTGGTGGAGTTGCGTATTTAGTACCGTTATTGACACCATCGTGATAAAAGAACACACGAAAGATGTCATGGCCCGCTTCAACAGCAGCTTTAACATAGTTAATCGCTGTTACTGAAGCTTCATGGTTATATGGCCCTTCGCTAACCTGAATACTAATTTTCATCGTCAGATCCTTATTCTTAGAAACGGATATGAGTTGAAGCGTTCAAGCTGCTACGAGCACCGCGCCAGTTATCAATGTGATACTTAGTGAACGGTAAACCAGTAACTTCGAAGAAACGTGGCCAACCGATACGGTCGATCCAGTCGTTAATACGTTCCCAATCCTTAGCGCCTTCTTTGTATTCTTTAAGAATGCGTTTAACGATAGCCGTCGCTTCAGGCCAACGTGGTGGGTTATTCGGTACGCCAGCAGCAACCAATTTTTGGAACGAAGGTTTGCTACGTGCATTTGAGTGATTACCACCAACCCAGATAGCAAGCTTAGAGTTTTCAGGATCATTGATTTGCATTGGAGGACATGGTGGGAAACATGCACCACAACAGATACATTTCTTCTCATCAACTTCCAAAGAAGGGCGACCGTTAACCATTGCAGGACGAATCGCAGCAACCGGACAACGAGCAACAACTGTTGGACGTTCACAAACGTTAGCAACTAAATCATGATTGATTTTAGGTGGCTTAGTGTGTTGAACATTGATCGCGATATCACCTTGACCACCACAGTTGATTTGACAACATGACGTCGTGATGTGTACGCGGTTAGGCATGTTACATTCTCTGAACTCGTCAATTAACTCATCCATCATTGCTTTAACAACACCAGATGCATCAGTACCTGGAATATCACAATGTAACCAACCTTGTGTATGAGACATCATAGCAACAGAGTTTGCAGTACCACCAACGATGAAACCTGCATCAGTTAAAGCTTTAATTAAAGGCTCAACCTTAGCTTCTTCAGTAACCATATATTCAATATTTGAACGTAAAGTGAAACGGATATAACCATCAGCAAATTTATCACCGATATCCATTAATGTACGTAAAGAGTAAACATCTAAAATACGTTGAGTACCTGCTTTAACAGTCCAGATTTCGTCGCCACTGTGTGCAACGTGTAATAAAACACCTGGTTTTGGATGTTCGTGGTATTTCCACTGACCGAAGTTTTTACGCATTGTTGGATGCATGTATTGGAAGCCGTCTGGGCAACCCGATTCTATCGGTGAACGCATGTCTTCAAGAGCCATGTTAATCTCCTAGTTCTTTAAATCAAATTCGTTTTAAAATTAAATGTGCCTGAATTACGCAGAAGCTTCTTCAGCTTTACGTTCAAACCATTTTTCAGCTTCTTCGTCCCAGCCGTCCATACGAACGTATGAAGATTGACGAGGGCTACCAACCATATGAGGATTAACGTCTACATCAATACCTTCAAGGAAGTTAACTAAGCCGATACGCTCAATCATTTCACCAGTACGTTCGTGCTCTAATGCGTTTTCAGCAAAGAAGTCGATTACGTCACCAGCCATTTCAACGATTTCTTCGTAGTCTTCAGCAGTGTCAAGCTTCTTGAATGGCACAATAACTGTACCCATTAAGTCACCGATTTTCAGTGTACGTTTACCACCGATAAGGATTGTAACGCCTTTGTCATCACCAGGAGATAAGGCTTTAGTCATAACGTTCAAGCAATGCATACAACGTACACAGTTGCTGTTATCAACATTCAGCTCATCGCTGTCTGTTAAAGTCATGCAGTTAGTAGGGCAACGTGTTACAACGTTATCAATAATGTATTGACGGCCTTTTGCTTCGATGAAGTTTTTAACTTCAGCCTGGTCAATTTTCATGTCATCACGCCATGTACCGATAACTGCGAAATCCGCACGTTCGATAGCATTTTGGCAATCATTTGGACAACCAGAAACTTTAAACTTAAATTTGTATGGAAGTGCTGGGCGGTGAACGTCATCAGTAAATTCGTTTACTAAGTGACGGTGAAGCGCATGTTCGTTAGTACAAGATTGCTCACAACGCGCTGCACCAACACAAGACATAGCAGTACGTACACAAGGACCTGCACCACCTAAATCCCAACCGTAGTCATTGATTTCATCAAAGAAATGCTGAATATTGTTGGTGTCAGTACCGATAAACATGATGTTACCGGTTTGACCGTGGAAAGTGATAAGGCCAGAACCGTATTTTTCCCAGCTATCCGCCAGTTGGTTCATCATGCCTGTTGTGTAGTAGTTACCTGGAGTAGGTTGTACACGTAAAGTGTGGAATTCTTTTGACTCTGGGAAAGCACCGCCAACTTCAGAGAAACGTGGAATAATACCACCGCCGTAACCGAATACAGATACGGTGCCACCTTTCCAATAACCTTTACGAGTTTCGTAAGAGTGTTCTAATTGACCAAGTAAGTCACCAACAGCTTTGTTGATATGTTCACTTGGGTGGTCGTCACGAAGACGTTTAAAACCTGAGATGAATGAAGGCCATGGACCTTTTTCTAATTCATCAAGCATTGGTGTGTCATGAATTGTAGCTTTTGACATTGCGTTCTCCTAAATCGGGTTATCCGTTAGCGCGTTACAAAATTTTTAAGTAAAAGTTTATTAGTATAGCTCTTATCGAGATAAGAACTACCTACTTCTTGTGTAGTTATAACTTTGAAGACACCCTATGTTGGGCTTCAAAATCACAACAAAAGTACTTTTTCAGTTGCGACGCAGTCTATGTGTCTCGTGACATGACGAAAATCACACTGATGGGGGATTAGGTGACACCTACTTATCCCTTTATGGGTATATGGGAGCCAACCTAAATCTCATCGTAAACTGCATACTTAGCACCTATATACCCACTAAACCCTATTAAAACAAAGAGTTAACAGCTATTGCATGCTAGATATTTAGTCTGCTGCTTCATTTATGCTTAAATTGTTTTAAGCAAAGGAAAACTTATCGGGTTAACGAATAAGAACCTTTAATATCTTTACCGCTATAAAACGTACAACTCGGTATAACCTAGTAAAAGACTCAGGATTACCGTATAGTTCGTGGGCGTATTTTACTGTTGCCGCGAAAGAATGCAATACTTAGAGAGGTATAACTTAAACTTATCGACAATTATGGCTAAAAATTACTCACCTTTTACACTCTCAAACGAAGCAGAAGAAGCTTACCAGCTCTGGCGTTCCTGGAAATTATCGGTATATCCTAAATCAGCAGGTGAACTACTCGTTTCGGTCAAAAACCCATTTGATTTAAGTCAAGCAGAGCTAGACGAGTTCGCTAAAATTTTTCTTCGCGCTAATATGGCTATCTATACTATTAATATAGGATCTGATTTTACCGACAAAAAAATTGTACAAAAAATGGGACAAGACTTTGGCTTAAATCGGCTGGATGACAACCTTGGTGCAGATAATGACAATATCACTTCGCTGCAAGTCATAGAGGGAGGCCGAAAACAGGGCTATATTCCCTACAGCAACCTTAAATTGAGCTGGCACACTGATGGTTATTACAATTTACCGCAGCAACAAATTAGAGGGGTCATCCTGCATTGTGCTAATAATGCAGTGGAAGGTGGTGTAAATGCACTTGTCGATCACGAAATGATCTATATGCACTTGAGAGATCTTGATCCTGCCTATATATCTGCATTGATGAACCCTGGGGTGTTGACCATTCCACCTAATATTGAGAATGGGGTAGAAATTCGGGGTGCTCAAACAGGGCCTGTTTTTTCTGTTGATGAACAAACAGGCGCATTGCATATGCGCTATAGCGCGCGCAAAAGAAATATTATTTGGACAGATGATGAGATTACCGCAAAAGCGGTAAATGCGATTGATGATTTTCTTGCCAGTGATTCACCCTGGA
>Ga0316205_10005170_pt1 | contig 10958 bp, 20 predicted proteins | sample 3monthpyrite_MG_FD_204941 | JGI IMG/M metagenome (GOLD analysis project Ga0316205, IMG submission 204941) | Microbial mat bacterial communities from mineral coupon in-situ incubated in ocean water Damariscotta River, Maine, United States -... | ecosystem: Environmental > Aquatic > Marine >...
TCTCTTTCGAGTATAGCTTCTCTTTGTTTTTCTTTTCTATTATTCAATATTTGACTTTTCAAGCTATCAGATTTTTTCTTCTGTTCAGCTCTATCCTTGTCTGTATAGTATCTCTCCAAAGGTTGCTCTGTAGAGATCATTACCCTTCCTTTTTCCCAATCAAATCCAAGAGCAGCGCCCTGTATAGGAACAGCAGTCGCAGATGATAAACACTTTGTTGCGCGAACACAAACGGGAGTATCTCCGCCTTCTCGTTCTTTGGCTTTTTCTAATACTTCAATAAGTTCATCAATGGTCATAATATCTCCCATATCCCATCAGGGCATTGCTTGGCCCATGATAACAATTGAGCTAGACCTGCGCCAGCATTGCCAGGAGTATCTTTCCAATAGTCATCATCTTTTCTTGTTCCCAATTTTTCAACTACAGATTCCATATCAGATATAGTGTCTGAAGCTTTCTTACCATTCATCTCTCTTAAATTAAAACCGGCCAAAGAATAAAGCCTTGAATAATTATAAGTCAGACAGCATGTGGCATCGCAAGTAGACGTAGGAACTAAATCTCCGTCAACCATCTTGGCAACTCGAATAGATCCAGTTTCATGAGGCTCAACCTGAGCAGGTTTTCCATCTACCAATAAATCAATATCCCAGCCCATATCATTTTCCTTCCGGATTGTACTTCGCTTTGAGGTATTCAGATTGAGACTTTGTTATCTGGTCACAAAGACCATCAAGAGTATATTGTATCTCTATGGAAGGGTCATACAGAGCGACCTGAGTCTCAAGGTCAAACTTCCTTGAATAGTTTTCGTCGCATCCTATGTATATTACTTGCCTCTTGGAACAATACTCTTCTCCGCATGTAAGTTTCATGAGGTAGTTTTTTACTTGTTCCTTTTTTAGAAAAGACCCAAGCTCAAATAAAGCAATAGGACAAACAGTCTGATGAGGAAACCAAAACAAAATAGTATCCGTCTCTCCTAATTGATCATATTCCCATTTTATTTGAACCTTTGCTTCTGGTCCCGTTTTCTCTAATCCTGAATCTCTTCTAGGATTTATGAGGAATAGCTCATGACCTGTTTTGAGTATTCTTTCAGCAGCATACTTTTGCCAATCCTCAGTACCCGATATACCTCCAGCCATAAACATGGTTGTGAGGCCTTTATCCTTTATCATTTGATAAGGAACAGGATTAGGGGCTTCTACGTATTTATTATGATCTAACATCGGTCTGCTACCTCTTTGAATTTTTCAGCCATGCTTTCTACTGTTGTATCAAAAATAGTTTCTGATAAAATGTATAGAATTCTCTTATCTTCATAAGGACTGCTTTCGTTGAATCCAAATAGCTCCGCTATAATAGATACAATTTTGTTTTTCTCAGGTTCAAACTCAGTAAGACGTAAATCTACATAAGCTGCTGAACCTTTATCTGACAATTTTTGAGATGGATCTACCAGCCCAAGTTTAACAAGTTCGTCTAGCCTCCCTAATGTAAATAACATAGTTTTGACATTATCATCATCCATATTGATCTTTTCATTATTTTCACTCATATGTCCATTATACAGTATTTTCAATCACTTGCTCAATAAATTTTCAGAAGCAATCATTAACCTATCAATACCAAGTGCAAAACCTATACCTTCAGCATATGTCCCTCCACCTAGCACCTGCTTTTGAGATCCCAAAGATTCTACACTTGCTTCGAACCCTTTTTCTATGTAATAGGCTAATCCTCTTTCTACCTGAGATGCCCATTCATACTTTACACCCATTCTGTTGAGCATAGATTGAGCGATATCGCTTAGCTCCTGAAAAGATTTCTCTTTATCACGAGGATTCAATATCTCGACTCCGAATTGGGTGAATTCACGGTATCGACCTGCTTGTGGCTGTTCATATCGCCAGCAGCGAGTCTCGTACCAGAGCTTGACATCCTTTTGAGTGCCAAACTTTTTCGCCATCAATTGAACTGTTGCGGTTCCTTCAGGTCGAAGGCATAACTCTCTTTTGCCTTTGTCCTCAAATACATACATCTGATTGAGGATTTCTGGACCAGCCTTGTCAATATATACTTGAGAAGGTTCTATGAGAGGAAGCATAACTTCCTCAAAGCCATTGGCTTCAGACTCCTCAATACATATATTGATGAAGAGACCTCCGTAGCTTAGCCTCTTCTCCTGTTAACAATCTTACACCTTTTGCTTGTAAATCAATTCTCATTTTCTTTTCCTTTTTGTAATTCACGGTTAGTCGTTTAGTATGCCTTCAATTTCATCGACTTTATTTTTGTAATATTCTCTCTGCTCTCTGAGAGTAGAGTTGATATCTCTTATACTTTCCATTTCATCTTCTAAATATGACAAGTCTTCTTTTATGCTGTCTGCCAATGTTATCGCTGATTCGTCTTCTGAATAATTGCTTATTTCTTCTGCTTCTTTCATAGACGTATTAATCGTACTTATGACACTATCAATCATTGGACAAGTTTGCTTCGGTTCGTCTGAATGGTTTTTATATGTACTATATGACATTATTTATCCGAATTTATTATGAAGCAAATCTCTTGATATCTTTCTTCTGTAATTGAAAGTCTTTCCAACCACATTTTGAAGTATCTATCCAGTTCATTAGATCGATCATGAGTATACTTATGATATGTTTCAAAATCTTTCCTGTTTTGAATCTTATCTGCAATAAGCATATCGTTTACTTCTTTCAAAGGACTAAGACGGATTTGTTCTGCGGAAACAATATCTCTGTCTGACAAACATTCATTCGCTACAGACCTGTATTCAAGAGCCAATGCTATGACTTGGCCGTTATGGTCGCATTCATACATGTTCTCAAGCCAGTTCTCTCCATAGAACCATTCAGATAAAGATTCATCTCCCTGAGTCATTGGATGTATACAGTAAGCAGCCTTGGCATACTTCGAGGCTCCAATGATATTTAGAATTGTAAGGCCTTCATCTATATGGTTGATCAATGGAACATCAAATCTCTTTGTGCTTTTATCTCCATAGTATCTTTTGATTTGATTATACCAGTCTATGTATTCATCGTGCATTGTTTCAACTTTCTAAATCTTCAGGCATCTCAACATCTTGTGGACAACCAGATTGTTCGGAAATAAAATCGGAAAAGACATCAAACTGCCTAGGTATGTTTATGTCAAACTCTCCATGAGTCAATAACCCGTAAACAGTTCGAGCGCAATCCGTCATAGTCGAATACCTCTTGATATCCTCAAACAGGTCGCCCTCCAGACAATATATTTCATATAGGTCCATAGACATACCAGAATGGATGATTGAAATCTTCCCTTTCTCTCCAGTTGCAATAACCTGTTGTTTAGGGATGATTTTTGACATCATCTCGAAAAGCTCATCAGATATTTTTGAACCAGCATTATATATCTCAGTATATGCAGCATGATCCTGACATTTAGCCTCAAGGCCAATTGCTCTCATGTACTTCGCCAATGCTCTCAAATCTGCCATAATACCATTATACCACGGAAATAGTTCACTTGCAAGATACTAAAAAAGCCCCAATCATAAAACTGAGGCTTTCATAGAATATGAATATTGGAATTAGGTGATGGCTACATTGAACTCGATACGGACGACATCGCCACGAATTGTATGGTTCGCTGTGTTGTAGACTCTGAATTTCAAGATTGTATTGTCAGAGCTGTTCTTGTTTGTTGTATAAGTAAGAGGACCAGTATATAGGGCTGAAGTATGAGTTGGGTTTTTGTTGCTTTCTATGTAGCGAACTTCATAACCTACGCCTGGGTCAGGAAGAGTTATAACAACAGGAGAACCTACTGCTACGCCTTCAACAACATAAAGTCCGCCATCTCTTTTAGTTACAGTAGGGGCTGTGCCGTCTACATCAACTGTATAAGTTCGTGTACGAAGTTCATAGATTTCATCTGAATTGCTCAAATCTCTTTGTGAACCAGCATAAGACGAAGCGGCTCCCATAGTTACGGTAATGTCTGATTGTGCCATATTTGTATTCTCCTGAGGTTTTTATCAAAGATAAGCTATAAAGTAGATTATAGTAAATATGAGTGTTATTCCTTCTTAAAAGTAATAACTTGTGCCATGCTCTATCTAATATATACTTTTCTTCTTGATTTAGAGCCATAAAGCTTCATTCTTTCATCTGGAGTCGGTTCTCTTAGGTTTTCATCCTTTATGAACGCATCAATATGCTTAGGTGATTCCACTTTAGTAGGCCACAGATAGCCAAATTCTTCTAAGTGTTCATTATACTCTTGAAAGCACTTCTTTTTATATATTTTTGCTTTTTCAATTTCTTTTTCAATTTCTTTTTGAAGAATCTTGTTTGCTTCTTCTTCTGAATAGTTTTCTAATTTCCCTATCCCTATCCATACTATTTTCTTTCCAGCAATTTTATAAAGATCAATGCCAAGCCAAGCCCTTTGGCCATGAGTAAGTTCTATTCTTTCTAAATTTGCTTCGTAAATAAATGCCATATAAAATTTAGGAGCTGATTCTCCGGTTAGAAAATACCTTGCCGGAATCTCTTCTGTATTTTGTTTAGAAAATATTTCCCCGACTTTGTATATGCAAAAATATTTATTTTCATTAATAAAATCATTTGCTATTTGCTTATATTTTTCATAATGATCAGGATATGCTCTTAGGACATTTTCTAAATTTTGTTTAGGGTAAATATTTTTATGAAAATCTTCTTTTTGCTTTTTCTGCTTTTCTCTTCTTTTTTCTGCCTCTTTATTTGCTAATATAAATAAAGAATTCAAGCAGTCCTCATTGTATACTTCATTTTGTATTAGTTTTATCAAATCGCTTCTCAGTATATTTATTCTTCTTTTTTCATTTCTTATCTTTTCGCTAAGATGTTCATCAACTTCTTCTTGACTTAAGTTTGTTTCAATAGTCATTTTATCTCCTTATTTTTCTTCATCGAAAGCCAACGGAGAGATTTGAACTCTCGACTTCATTCTTACCAAGAATGCGCTCTACCACTGAGCTACGCTGGCATTTATTGTTGAATCCGTAAGCAGGATCTTGTTCTATCCTATCATTTCTCTAATGGCATCCACCCGACATCACAGAGTCACCGACGCTCTCAGTCTGCTTGGAATTGCTGCTTGAGTGGTCCAAATGGCTTATTAGGCCTCCCACCGTAGGTGATGCAGTCCTGACTTTCCTCACATCCACATCGCTGATAGGTGGATAGTGCGATAGGTCGAAACAACAATAAAAACACGGACGATAGGATTCGAACCTACATTACCCTGCTTAGAAGGCAGGTGCCTCATTCCATTCAGCCACGTCCGCAATAGCCGATTTAGTCGGCAAGTCTATTCTCTGGCAGATCCCACCAGTTTACTTTATCTTCTAATTTTGTATTCGTCGCATCTACTCTTCTTTCGTACTGATGCTTTTTATCTTCTTCGTCTATTTCTACCCAAGCAAGCACTCCGCCTTCTTCGCTTGTTACTTCCTTGAATAACTCTTGTGGAACTGGAGAATCTACCTTTGTTCGTACATTGTAGCCTTCAACTCCCATTACGACATAGTGTTCTCTAGCTGGTGGAAGTATGATTTCTGCTGAATTTTTTATTCCCCAGAATGAGAAAGCAACGATTGCGAGTATGATAAGGGCGATAACTGTAGTAATGATTATTTTTTGCATAATGGATTCTCCTAAATTAGTTTGCTACTTTTCTTGCGCAAAAAACAGGGTAAAATCCTTCATATGCAAATATTAATAACTATCTGTCTTCCCAGTCCAATACGTCGTATTTACCTCTAAAAACGCCTATTGCGAATTTCAGTCTTCTCCTAAGACCGGCTATTAGCCCATATGGATAAGCTATTGCTCTTGCTGGAATCCAAGGACCAGAACCATCTTCCTCTTTCGGTCTAGATGTGCTATAGTTTTTCATTTCCATTGCTGTAAATATATTTGGTACTCTCATAATCAATACTCCACATGATCGGCTTCAATTATACATTCCATACAATTGCATGGCCCGTCATAATTGTCTTGATGATCTAACATTTTAGCTGTAGCAGCAAGAGCATCGCCCTCAGTCATTGCATATAGCTCTTCATTTGTGTAATCCATCGTATTTCCTTACTTAGAACTTTGGCTGCATTCTCAATATGATTGGGTCGCTTTTTGATTTACAAATTATATCGAGAATCTGATCTCTTTTATTTTGTGACATAATTGATTCGTCTATAACTACAAGGTCTATATCATTTCGCAGATCAGTTCCTATTACTGAATAGAACATATCCGAATAAGACCCATAAACGAATACGTTGTCCATTTGATATTCTTTAACATCTTGTTGTACATTCTTTTTTTGAATACTATTCCCGCAAATATAAATAGTTTTCAATTTTCTATCCTTTATCAAAGATAGGGTAGCTTGAGTATGGCCCATTCTTCTCGATGACCCAAGCGTTATTACCTGGAATTGTTGGATTCTTATTTTCTTACTCATTTCACTCATAGAATCTTTGAATCTATCTAAGTGAGATAAGGTAGAATTGTAAAGCTGAATCAATATGGGCGTAAGATAATGTTCTGGTTCTTTCATAGGAACGTCTCCTTCTGCACCTGACAGGGCGCAATTGTTATGGTTATATAATACCATTCGACGTTCCCATGAAAGATAGCCAGTATTTCACAAGATATTCAATGCTGTCCTTTTTGATTCTCGGACAGTAGAAAACATTTCCTGAATAGTGCCTGACACTTCATGTCTACTAGAAGATGTTGAAGATACTGCGTACTCTGAATTGATTGCATCAGCATACATCGTGAATTCTCCATCATCTCCCATGTAGAGCTTATCCCAGACTCCATCAATAAGTCTAGATTCAATATCTAATTGGCGTAAAGCTAGGTTATCAAAGGATACATGAAACTTCCTCATCATTGGAGAGATCCAATAACGCCAAGCAGACAACGAACGGTCTACAGGTTTTAGTCTTTTATAATTAGACCCAAACCCGAAACTCTTGTATCCTAATACTAAGAACTTCCATTCTTTAGGAAGATTCATTACTGTTGCAGCCTTGTCAACTCCAGCAATAACATGAACAATCGTATTATCATCAATTATTTCTACAACGTCTTGATGATACTTTTTGTTATATGAAACTCCTAGACCATGAACTAACCCTTGATCTCTAAACCTATTGATGGTATGATTGTATCCTTCAAGATGAAAAGCATTGACTGTCATATTTGCAATCAGACCTTGCATTTTCATTCTTTCAAGGATTAGCTCAAGTTGAGGATGCGAAAGAGGATTACCTCCGCCTATCGCTATCTCGCAACCTGCTGGCAATGTTTCAATTATTTCAAAGACCGAATTAAAACTAGCATGCTCGCCTTTCTTGGTAGACTTTTCATGACACCAAGCACAACCAGCATCGCAATAATTTGTTATCTTCAAATCAATGGACTCAGGAAACAAAGGGGAAGGCGAACCTTCCCACTTCCTCACCTTTGTTCCATCATCGAAAATCTCAACAGAGCAATTCCCATTTTCATAAGATTTTAGAAGATTCATTTTGTTTCCTTTATTAACCATTTCCGTCGATTATCAATGTGCTGTCTGGATTGAATATGAAGCTTCTCAAAGATTCTTCTGATTCAAATGCATCTCCACATACATAATCGCTGTCATGGTCTATATATCCCCAAGGATGAAAATCACATGTGTCTTTCATAAAGCGGATATTTTTACCTGTTTCAGATACTATGACATTTACAAGCATGCCTAGTTTGGAATCTGTATTTCCTAAAAACCCAAGCCATTCCATATCTTTTTTAGTGAATGACTCTTGTTCGATATTATTTTGCATACTGGCCATAAGGTATGTTACGCAGTATGCCAATTTTGTTTCAGCATCATTGAATTCATCGTATCCCCAACCGAATTCTCCACCATGAGCTTCGATTTCATCGTTATCATTTGAATGAAGTTTGCTGCTTACAAAATCACTACCAGCTATAACGATGCTGTGAGTGCTGCTGCTATTTGTTTCAAAAGCGCCTTGTCTTGTTACCTGATTCATAATGATTCCCTTTCTATATGAAAAAATCCGTATTGCCATATCCATTATACGACAATACGAATCACCTGATTGTCTATTCACTGATTATTTGAAGTATGTCTCTATTTCGCTCATCGTATTTAGCTCTTCTTCTGCTATTTCTAAATCCAAAAAACTCATAGCTCTTTCATATGTTGCCTTCATTAGAACATACGACTTTCTGAGAGCAACAACTTCTTCTGGACTATTTTGTAACTTAGTAGATTCTTTTAATTCAATGAGATCTGTTTCTAATTTTTTAGCTATTTCTTTTATCATTTCTATCTCTATAAATATAGGCGAACATAATCTATTGAATGTTTTTCGCCAAGCGTTGCTTCATTTAGATAAACATATCCGTCATGAATATCATTCTCTAGATGAACTTTTTGTATTTCTATCTTTCTTAGATTTGCATTAATTTCATTATCATAAATCTCAGCAGATTCGCAAGGGATTCTTCCATTGTCAGTATTGACTGACTTTGTTCCATGATATACTAACCAGAACTTACTCATATATCCCTCATTTCTAATATAGGTTTTATTTTCGCGGAATGGACGAGACGGGGTTCGAACCCGTACTAAACGTTTTAATGCCATGATCGGTTGCGACCCGATGCTTACTCGCCCTTTTTATTTATATCATATGCTAATTCAATAGCATGTATAAGAGTAGGGACTCTTCCAGCTTCCTTGGGAGTCCCTTCTCCTAATATATACTCACCCTCGTTATCGACATACGCCTTACCATCAAATGAATCTTTCACATACTTCATAGCTATCCCCTTGGCTATAAAGAGAGCATGGTCATACTCCATAACAGTTCTTTCTTGAGTAAGAGGGTCTCTATGCACCCAATTACCAGAAAATGATTTGAACAAGACCTTATCTGCTGAATGCTCGCCATGCGGCCAAATCCCAAATCTCTTCATTTTCGAATGCAGTTTGTCAAGCTCAGTGGCCATATTATTAAATGGGTCTTCTTCCATAGATTTATTTATATCGGACTTACCCATCAAGCATCCCAAACAGTATTTAGAATATTCTGTTTTCTTATTGACGCAATCAGGATATAGCGCACATACCTCGCCTTGATGTTTTGCTCTTATTGTCATTATATACTCCAAATGGACGACAGGAGATTCGAACTCCCCGAATGGCGTTGGTATACACCCTACGCCTTCCCTTACCTCTCTTATCGCAGAGTTTAGCGCCGCAACGAAAACCCGCCTTATCGCATGGTTACGATTAGAGTCAATCGCCCGCTTTTTCTTTGTTCCACTTTTCCTTCTCTTCATCAGTCAGGTCATCATACTCAATAATAGGATTGTTGCCCCAAAATGATTTATTAGACTTCCTATCCATCGTCTTACCAAGCATTTTACATCTAAAAGGGAATGTAGCGCACATCCCATCGCAAGGATTGCTCTCTCTCCTTTTCCAGATCATACCCTTATCATCTTGTCCTACTTCAACATACTCATGATTGCCGTATCCAATTTCAGCTACATCGTGCCTGATTATCTTGATAGTTACTTGATCAATAATAATCTCGGCATCATGCCATATATCGAATCTATCTTTGTAGATTTTCTTGGCTTCAACACTTTTTTGAAGAACAATCTCTTTGCCTATGTCAATTAGACCCCAGGGCTTCCTAGGATTGTCTTTCGGGTGTATATCTGCATATGACATCATTATTTCCTAAAAACGAGGATAAGGATATTTTGAACCCCCAATATACCATAAACGCTATTCACTTGAAAGTGATTAATCCATAAAAAAGTAAGGGAGCAGTTAGCCCCCTTACCAATATTATTTATAATATTTTCTAAAAATTATGGATATTGAGCCAGTGCCGCATCAATCATGTCCAATGTGAATTCTAGAGCAGCTTGTTCTATAAGCCATTCTTGTCTTTCGAAGAATTCAACAGTTGAGACATCATCTCTATTGAGCATTCTCCATGAATTATGATTTATAGCTCTAAGCTTTTTGTCATATGTTTTCCATGCAGTTACATATTCTTTTTCAACATTAGTCCAGTCTGGAGCTGAGTTGGCAGGAGTTGGGCCAAATGGTCCAACCATTCCACAGAATAAACTTTTCATGTAATCGAATAAGTCACCCATAGCGCCGCTTATACCATCAATATGGTCTTGAATTATATTATCTGGATCACCGTTTGTTCCGTCCCAGTAAGCAGGAGGAATAGTATTCGGTATTGGATTGAAAGCTGGAGCAGCAGGTGGATTCCATGTTATATCGCAAATAGTTGGTAGACCAAAAGGCATTCCGCCCATACCTGATCCTGGATTTGATCCTTCATTTACAATATCAGAGAAAGTTACAGCACATGTTGCCGCTGCTGTTGCAGCTTGCGTAGGAGTCAGCACAGTCTCGTCAATTCCAGAAAGACAAGAAGCTAAATTGCTTGTTGCATTATCATATTCGTTTTCAAAATATTCAGCCAATGGGTCATAGCTTGGGTTAGGGGTTGGGTCTGCTCCTGGGTAAGTAAAATCTTGACCAGTTGTAGGGCTCAAAGGCGTAACTCCATAAAACTCGTCCCAATCAACTACAAACGGATCAATTTGCGTTGCAGTTACTGGGCAGTATGGAAATTCAAATGGGTGATTCATATCGCCTGGGACATTAAGAATAACTCCGCTTGGAGCTTCTACCGAACCTACACCGATTGTTACTGTAGAATAATTGCCATCTGGGTCATAAAGATGAGACCAACCTGCCGGATAAGGTTGACCTACGTTTGTTGGAGGGGCTACCTGAGCCATTGCTCCATTTGACATAATAATGCCAACCAT
>Ga0316205_10005173_pt1 | contig 10956 bp, 10 predicted proteins | sample 3monthpyrite_MG_FD_204941 | JGI IMG/M metagenome (GOLD analysis project Ga0316205, IMG submission 204941) | Microbial mat bacterial communities from mineral coupon in-situ incubated in ocean water Damariscotta River, Maine, United States -... | ecosystem: Environmental > Aquatic > Marine >...
CCCATTTGCTGCTTGCGGTAGCGCAAAGAGGCCCAGAGCGATAGCAAGATCAGCCCGGCGCCGAGCGTGCCGGTAATGTATTCCGGCACCGGTGTCAGGGCCTGCACAAACATAATGACCGACAGGGTCAGGATGGAATAAAACGCGCCATGCTCGAGAAACCGGAATTGGGCAAGGGTTTTGCGCTCGACCAGCATAATGGTCATCGAGCGCACATAAAGCGCGCCAATCCCGAGCCCGATGGCGATGAGAAACAGGTTTTGCGTGAGTGCAAAAGCCCCGATCACCCCATCAAAGGAAAAGCTCGCGTCGAGCACCTCAAGATAAAGAAACGCGCCAATACCGCCCTTGGCCGCGGCGCCAACCGGCGCCTTGCTGTCCAGCAGGTCTCCCAGTTTTTCAACGGCGACAAAAGTAGCCAGCCCGAAGGCGGCCGCAAAAATAAAGCGTCGGCCTTCATGGCCACCGATCGCTGTGGCAAACACGACCGCCACCAGCACCACCGCCCCAATTTGAAACCCGCGGATCGAGGCGCACCGGCATAAATGCCGCTCAATAGTGGGAAACCAGTGGATTTCTTTGTTACAATCCATAAACCAGCTCAGTGCCACCATCATCAAAAAAGTGCCGCCAAAACCGACAATCGGCAGGTGCGCCTCGTTAATAAGCTGCGCATAGGTTTCGGGCTGGGAGACGGCAATTTGCACCGCGGCAAGCGGGCTCACCTGCGCGGCAACCGAAACCACCAAGAGCGGAAACACCACCCGCATCCCGAACACGGCGATAAGAATACCCCATGTCAAAAAGCGCTTTTGCCAGATCGGGGTCATGTTTTTGAGCTTGGCGGCGTTGACGACCGCGTTATCAAAAGACAGTGAAATTTCCAGAATGGCCAATACAGTGCCGACCAGCAAAAACTGCAAAGCCCCCTGCAATCCACCCGCCATTTGCCAGCCAATGGCAAAGCTCAACAAAAGGCCAAAAGCGGTGAGCACGAGGGGCCACCGGAAATAATTTGTGCCGGAAGATATCAAGAAATGCGCCTTTTTAGATGTCCATCGGCCATAAATAGGCACGATAATCCGATGGGTAACCCGCCAGACAAAAATTTACCCGGCAAAGACGCATTTTTTTAAACGGTGTCTTGCTGCTGCATTGCTGGCACGGCCACAAAATCCGCGAAAAACCTGACACCGGCAAAAACCTGATGAGGGTTGCCGGAGGTCATGGCATGGTTGTCTTCGGCGCGCTCTATCCCGCCCTCCTGCCCCGTGCGGCGTCGGGGGTGTTGCGGCAGGCGCCGAGCGCCTCCTGGTCGGGGTAGGCTTTTTTTGGGTGTCGATAACCCAAAGCGCCGGTATTTTCACCTTTTGCACGCTGGCCCCGCTATTTGCCCAGACACCAGCGCATCACGGCTTTTTGCGCGTGCAGGCGGTTTTCGGCTTCGTCAAAAATCACCGATTGCGGCCCGTCCATTACGCTGGAGGTGACCTCCTCGCCGCGATGTGCGGGCAGGCAATGCATGAACAGGGCGTCGGGTTTGGCGTGGGCCATCAGGGCGTCATCCACCTGATAGGGGCGCAACTGGTTATGGCGGCGCTCTTTGGTGGTTTGGCTGTCATGCATCGATACCCATGTGTCGGTCACCACCATGTCGGCACCCTCGACCGCGGTTTGCGGGTTGGTTTCAAGGCTGACCTCTACGCCCTTGCCCCGCGCCCAATTCACAAATTCGGCCTCGGGTTGCAGGGTAACCGGCGCGCTGACCGTGATATCAAAGCCAAATTGTCCGGCGGCATGGATCATGCTGGCGGCCACGTTATTGCCATCGCCCAGCCACACCACCTTTTTGCCTTTGATCGAGCCCTGATGCTCCTCATAGGTAAGCACGTCTGCCATGATCTGGCAGGGGTGGGTGCGGTTGGTCAACCCGTTAATCACCGGCACCGTGGCGTGTTCGGCCATTTCCAGAAGCGTGCTTTCTTCAAAGGTGCGGATCATGATCATATCGACATAGCGGCTGAGCACGCGGGCGGTATCGGCGATGGTTTCGCCATGGCCAAGCTGCATGTCACTGCCCGAAAGCACCATGGTTTGCCCGCCCATCTGGCGCACCCCCACATCAAAGCTGACCCGGGTGCGGGTGGAGGGTTTTTCGAAAATCAGCGCTACCATATGGTTGGCCAGCACCTGTTCGGTGTCCGGTGTGCCTTTTGGCAGGCCCTGGCGGGCGGTTTTGATGCGCTTGGCTTCCGAAATCATCTGCTTCAGGTCGGCGGGATCTGTCGTGTGAATATCCAGAAAATGGTTCAAATCTCTGTTCCTTTATATGCCAGCACCAAAACGGGGTCGCCGTCTTCGCATGGTAAAACTTTATTGCCGGTAAAACCGGCGTTTTTGTAGGCTTTTACAGCGTAGCTGTTATCGGGTGACGGGTCGATGACCACCGCAGGGAAGCCCTTGGCCAAAAGCGCTTCGGCGTGTTGGCGCATATAGCGCGCGGCATGGCCTTTATTGAGGTAGGCTGGCGCCCCGACAAAGGTATCTATCGCGCGGGTGCCTTTCGGAAAATCGGCATAATGCGGCATCGGCCAGTGATGCGCCGGATAATCCTGCACATAGGCGAAAGGCGCATCAAGTGAAACGATCCACATATCAATGACTTCATTGTCAAAATCACCGGCAATCAGGTTCATCTCTGTTTCCGGGTCTCCCCAGTGGCCCTGCATATGCGGCGCGGCCAGCCAGTGGCGCAGCAGGGGAAAGTCGGCACGCTGCAACGGGTCGAACCGATAGTCAGTCTCCGGCATCCTGCTGCCTTTCCAGCGCGGCGGCGGCGCGGTCCAGCCGCCAGAGCGCCTCGTCCACATCTTCGGTAGACATGTTTAATGGCGGCAACAGGCGCACCACGTTATCAGAAGCGGGCACCACCAAAACCTGCTCGCCATAGCTGGCCTGCACCATATCCGCCACCGGCAGTTTGCAGCCCAGCGCCAGCATCAGCCCTTCGCCGCGCACAAATGAAAACACATCGGGGTGGTCGGCCACCAGCCCTTCCAGCCCTTGGCGCAAATGCCCGGCAAGGCGGGAAACATCAATCAAAAACCCTTCCGAGGTGATCTCGTTCAACACCGCACAGCCCACGGCACAGGCCAGCGGATTGCCGCCATAAGTGGAGCCGTGGCTGCCCGCGACCATGCCGGCCGCCGCTGCTTCGGTGGCCACACAAGCCCCGAGCGGGAAGCCGTTGCCGATACCTTTGGCAATGGCCATGATATCGGGGGTGATCCCGGCCCATTCATGGGCAAAAAGCTTGCCGGTGCGGCCCATGCCGCACTGGATTTCATCCAGTATCAGGAGCAGGCCGATTTCATCGCACAGGGCGCGCAGGGCCTTGAGCGAGGCATCGCCAAAGGCGCGAATGCCGCCCTCGCCCTGAATGGGCTCCAGCATTATGGCGGCGGTCTGCGGGGTTATCGCCGCCTTGGCGGCATCGATATCGTTAAACGGCACCTGCACAAAACCGGGCAGCAACGGGCCGAAACCATCCACCATTTTGGCCCCGCGCGAGGCGGCAATGCCGGCGCTGGAGCGGCCATGAAACGCGCCTTCAAAGGTGATGATTTCAAAGCGCTCCGGCTGGCCTTTATGGCTGAAATATTTGCGCGCCATTTTCACGGCGGCCTCGATGGCTTCGGTGCCTGAATTGGTAACGAAAACAGTATCGGCGAAGGTGTGCTCTACCAGCTTTTCGGCCAGCGCCGCCTGATTGGGAATTTCATAAAGGTTGGAGGTGTGCCAAAGGCGCTGGGCCTGCTCTGCCAGCACGGCCACCAGCTTCGGGTGGGCGTGGCCCAGCGCGCAGGTGCCTATCCCGGCCCCCATATCCAGATACTGCTCTCCGGTATCGGTTTCCAGCCACGGGCCCTGGCCTTTCTTGAAAGAAAGCGGCGCCCGGGTATAGGTTGGCAAAACGGGGCTTATCACGTCCTTCACTCCTTCAATAAACCATAAAACGCCCAAAAATGGGCGTTTGACCCTCTTGCCGTAAAGGCAGGTGCAAGTCAATAAAAGAGCATAACGCGCCATGCGCGGGCTAGGCAAATATCTTTTCAAGGCATAGGCTCGGGCCTCTGGAGGCGCAATGCTCGATATCGACACTATTTCAAGGCCGGGGCTGGGGCCGATAAGCCTTAGGGTGGCAAATGGCGAGTGCGTTGCCATTACCGGTGCATCGGGGAGCGGCAAATCGCTGCTGTTGCGCGCCATTGCCGACCTTGACCCGAACAGCGGCGAAGTGCGCAGCCAGAGCGGCGCGCGCTCGGCGATACCAGCGCCCGAATGGCGGCGCAAGGTGGCCTATTTACCCGCCGAAAGCGGCTGGTGGGCCGATACGGTTGCCCAGCATTTTGAAACGCCGGAAAAAGTGGACCTTGCCACGCTCGGGCTGGCACCCGATGCAATGGCTTGGCAAGTGGCGCGGCTTTCATCGGGCGAGCGCCAGCGGCTGGCGTTTTTGCGCATGCTGTCACGCCAGCCCGAGGTGCTGCTGCTCGATGAGCCGACCGCACCGCTGGATGCCGACAACACCGCGTTGTTTGAGCAACGGCTGCACCGCTGCCTTGCCCGCGGCACCAGTATTATTCTGGTCACCCATGATCCGGCACAGGCCAAGCGCCTCGCCAACCGGCATTTGGTGCTGGCCGATGGGCAGCTAACGGAGGCCGCGCATGGATAATTACATTGCCCTGAGCTATGTCGATATCGCGCTGGCCTCGGTGTTTTTGCTGCTCAACGGGGCGCTGTCGCTCTGGCTGCGGCTTGGGGTGGCGCGCAGTCTGGCCTTTGCGGCGGCGCGCATGGTGGTGCAGCTTTTACTGGTTGGTCTGCTGCTCAAAAGCCTGTTTGCCATCCAGTCGCCGTGGCTTACCTTGCTGGTGGCCCTGTTTATGGCCGGTTTTGCCGCGCGCGAGATCTGGGCGCGGCAAAACCGGCGGCTGCGTGGCTGGAAGGGGCTGGCTATTGGCGGCGGGGCCATGGGGGCCAGCGTGGGGGTGGTGGTGTTGATGGCGCTGGTTGTGCTGGTGCAGCCCGCGCCGTGGTGGTCGCCCCGCTATGCGCTGCCGCTTTTGGGTATGATCATGGGCAACGCCATGACCGGCATCAGCCTCGCGCTCGATACCCTGCACACCGCGCTCACCCGCGAGCAGCGCGCCATCGAGGCGCAGCTTTTGCTGGGGGCCAACAAGTGGGAGGCGATGCGCCCGTTTTTGCGCCAAGCCATGCGCGCGGGCTTTATGCCGAGCATCAACGGCATGGCGGCCATTGGCGTGGTATCACTACCCGGCATGATGACCGGGCAGATCCTTTCAGGGGTAGACCCGAACGAGGCGGTGAAATATCAGTTGGTGGTGATGTTTTTGATCGCCGGCGCCACCGGGCTTTCGGTCATACTGGCCACGCTCGGCTCGGCCCGCGCCCTTAGTGACGAGCGCCACCGCCTGCGGCTGGACAGGCTGGGCAAAGCAAAACAAGGAGGTTGACATGCCCGAGGATTTTATTGGCCCCGACGGGGCCGCGCGCTGCTTTTGGTGTGCTGCGACGCCCGAATATATGGCTTATCATGATGATGAATGGGGCTATCCGGTGGATAGCGACACCCGCCTGTTCGAGAAAATCTGCCTCGAGAGCTTTCAATCCGGCCTGAGCTGGCGCACTATTTTAACAAAGCGCGAGAATTTTCGTGGCGCTTTTGCGGGGTTTGATTTCGATAAAGTGGCGCAATTTGGCGCGGCCGATATGGCGCGGCTTTTGCAAGATGCGGGCATTGTCCGGCACCGTGGTAAAATAGAAGCGACGATAAACAACGCCAAACGGGCCGTTGAAATGGTGGCCACGGAGGGGTCACTGGCGGCGTTTTTCTGGCAATTCGAACCCAAAACCCCGCCGGCACCGCAATCTGCCACCACCATCCCCGAATCTGTGGCGCTAGCCCGGGAGCTAAAAAAGCGTGGCTGGAAATTTGTCGGCCCGACCACGGCTTTTGCCTTTATGCAAGCGATGGGGCTGGTGAACGACCACGCAAGCAATTGTGTGATGCGCAGCAAAGCGGCCGCGGCCCGGCAAGGGTTTAGCCCGCCAGCAAAAAAACGAGAGGCCTGATGCTTGTGCCGCTCCGATATACACCGTTAAGGTTTGAGGTTGGCAAAAATACTGTTAAGGCAGGCTGGCCGGGGGCCGGTTTTGTGCCCTGTGCGGAGATGCGGAAACGCGGCGGTGGATGATTGATTTTCAGCGAGGGAAAGAGAATGACCAAGGGTGATTTGGCGCGATTCAAGGGTGATAAAACCACGTTTATCAGGGTGCAGGTTATCATGGCGCTGGTCGGGGCGCTGCTGATTTCGGGGGGGCTTGCGCTGGCAGGAAACCCGGATTGGTGGGTGGGTATTGTCGGCGCTTTTGCCGGAATCGCGATGCGCGGCTATTATATTGCCGATGAACAGCTCGGCTTTGAATGGGTGCTGACCAACACGCAGCTAAACGCCCCCAGTGAGCGCGGCATTGCGCTGGATGAAATAACCCATGTGCGCAGCCTGCTTGGCTCGGTGCAGGTGATCACCGCGGCGGGCGAAAAATTTCTGATAAAGTATCAGGCCGCACCAGAGCAGGTGATTGCCGAGATCAACCGCGCGATTGCCGCTGCACCAAATCGGGGCGCGGAGGCCTGAAAGCCCGAATATCGCGCTTTGTCATTTTGCTTATCCGCGCTATACCGCGACCATCAACAGCTTTTCGGGAGCCACCGATGACCCTGCTTACCAACGCCCGCCTGATAGACCCTGAAACCGGCACCGAGACCCTTGGCGCCGTGAAAATCGAGAACGGGGTGATCGCCGAAATCCTGCCGGAGGCGCAGGGCGGCATTGATTGCGGCGGCAAATGTCTGGCACCGGGGATCATTGATATCGGCGTAAAAATCGGAGAGCCGGGCGAGCGGCATAAAGAAAGCTTTCGCACCGCCGGGCTTTCGGCGGCGGCGGGCGGGGTGACCACCATGGTCACGCGACCGGATACAACCCCGGCGATTGACAGCCCCGAAATGCTTGATTTTTTCAGCCGCCGCGCCGCTGATCTGGCGCTGGTGCATGTGCTGCCAATGGCGGCGCTGACCAAGGGCCGCGACGGGGCGGAAATGACCGAGATCGGTTTTTTGCGCGATGCCGGCGCGGTGGCCTTTACCGATGGTGATCGCCCGGTGGCCAACCCGAAAACATTGCAGCGCGCGCTCACTTATGCGGCTGACCTTGGCGCGCTGGTCATGGCGCACCCGCAAGAACCAACCCTCTCGAAAGGGGCTTGCGCCACCTCGGGCCCCCTGGCCTCGCTGATGGGCCTGCCTGCGGTTTCTGCGATGGCTGAGCGCATCCAGCTCGAGCGCGATCTGGCCTTGGTGGAAATGACCGGCAGCCGCTACCATGCCGACCAGATTACCACCGCCGCCGCCTTGCCCGCGCTGGCCCGTGCCAAGGCGGCGGGGCTGGCCGTAACGGCGGGGGTTTCGGCGCATCATCTCACGCTCAATCAGCTTGATATCGAGGGTTACCGCACCTTTTTCAAGCTCAAGCCGCCGCTGCGCGCCGAGGATGACCGCATGGCGGTGATCGAGGCGGTGCAATCGGGGTTGATCGACATTATCTGCTCGATGCACACCCCGCAGGACGAGGAGTCCAAGCGCTTGCCATTTGAGGAAGCGGCCAGTGGGGCTGTCGGGCTGGAAACCCTGCTGCCGGCCTGTATGCAGCTTGTGCATGGCGGCCACCTTTCGCTGCCCGGGCTGTTTCGGGCCTTGGCGCTGAACCCGGCCAAGCTGCTGGGGCTGGCCGCCGGCAGGCTGGCGGTGGGGGCACCGGCTGATCTGGTGCTTTTTGATCCGGCCAAGCCGTTTGTGTTGCAGCGCGCCAGCCTGCGCTCCAAATCCAAAAACACACCCTATGATCTGCGCCGTATGGAGGGCGTGGTTTTGCGCACATTTGTTTCGGGTGAACAGGTGTTCGCGCTTGACGCCTAGGCGCGGCTTGCCTCTAATCGGATAAAAGGGGAAAATTATGGTGCCATCTGTGTTTCGATTTTGGGGCGCGCAGCCGGGCTGGGAAGCCGCCTGGCCATGGCTGCTGGGTATTTTGATTGCCGCTTATTTGCTTGGTTCGGTGCCGTTTGGGTTGTTGATCAGCCGCGCCATGGGGCTGGGGGATCTGCGCAAAATCGGCTCGGGCAATATTGGCGCCACCAATGTTTTGCGCACCGGTTCCAAAAAGGCGGCGCTGGCCACCTTGCTGCTGGATGGCGGCAAGGGCGCGGTAGCGGTGCTTGTGGCGCGCTATGTTTATGGCGATACCGCCGCGCAGGTGGCGGGGCTCGGGGTGTTTTTGGGGCATATATTTCCGGTTTATCTGGGGTTTCGGGGCGGCAAGGGGGTGGCCACGTTTTTGGGTATTCTGCTGGCGCTGAACCCCTATACCGGGCTGGCGGCCTGCGCCACATGGCTGCTGACCGCGCTCCTTTTCCGGATGTCGTCACTGGCGGCGCTGGTGGCGGCTGTCAGCGCGCCGCTTTGGCTCTGGCTTTTCGGGCTGGTCACCAGCACGGGGCTTGGCCTGTTGCTGGCGGCGCTTGTCTGGCTGCGCCATGCGGCCAATATTCGCCGCATTCTGGCGGGAACCGAGCCGAGGATTGGCGAGAAATAGCGCGCACCGGCACTATGCGGATAATTTTTCGGGAAATGCCGGCCTAGCCCTGCGCCTGTTCCTCCCCGCGGGCGAGATCATGGTGGATGATCACATCGGCGTTGGGATAGGTTTCAATGATGCGCTGTTTCAGGGCCTTGCCGATATCATGCGCCTCTTTCAGGCTTTGCGCACCGTCAAGCTCTATGTGCACCTGCACAAAAAGCGTGCTGCCCGCATGGCGGGTTTTGAGATCATGGAAACCGAACAGGCCGGGCCATACACCGATAATGCCTGCAAGTGTGGCCATGATTTCGGGGCTGGCCGAACGGTCCATCAGGGCATCAAAGGCGCGGTGCCCGATGCGGGCTGCGCCATTGAGCAGAATTAGCGCGGCAAGCAGGGCGACGATTGAATCCAGCTGCGGCAAGGCAAAGACGGAACTGAACGCCAAAGCGATTATGGCCCCGATATTGGGGATGAGATCAGCGATATAGTGCAGGCTGTCTGCGGCGACAACCTTGGAGCCGGTTTGCCGCACCACCCGCCTTTGCCAAAGCACCAGACCAAGGGTGAGCACCACCGAAGCCCCCATTACCGCTATGCCGCGCCCCTCATTTGAAAGTGGCGGCGGGGTATCGGCAAGCAGGCGCAGCATGGCACCAAAGCCGATATATAGCGCGGCACCGGTGAGCAGCACCGCTTGCCCGAGCGCGGCGATATCTTCGGCCGAACTGTGCCCGAAGCGGTGGTCGTCATCGGCGGGGCGGGCGGCATAGACAATGGCCAGCAAGCCGGTGAGTGAAATCACCAGATCAAGCGTTGAATCCGCCAGCGAGGCCGCCACCGAAAGCGCGCCCGTGGCCTGCAAGGCCCAAAGCTTGAGCCCGACCAGCGCCAGCGCCACGGCAACCGATGCCGAGCTCGCCGACAGGTTGAGCCGGTGGCCGGGGCGGGTGGGGGCGTCAGCCACGGTTTTGCCGCCGGATTCGGGCGCTATCGCGCCCATGTATCGAGTTTATCAATGGCATAGGTTCGCTTCACCTGTTGAATTCGAGGGTATGAAGTGCCATGTGAGCACCAAGATCGGCTACGTGATCTTGTGACCGGGTGTTTAGCACTTTGTGCACATGAATAAAACCGGCCCCAGCCAAATAAGGCCAAAGAAATTGAGACAGTCGATCCGCAGACCGGAACATCTGGAATTGCTGAATATGACCAGCAGAATTACAGCCGCCCAAATTGGTTCGGTTTACAATATGAGCCCGGCGCAGTATTGTGAAAAGTGGGGCCTGTCGGCGCATTACCCGATGGTAGCCCCCAATTATGCGCGGAAATCGCCAGCAACTGGCCAAAATAACCGGCCTCGGCCACCATTGAAAAGCTAAAGCCTCGTGACAGATACAAAAAAACTGTTCATCAAAACCTATGGGTGCCAGATGAATGTATATGACAGCGAGCGCATGTCGGATGCGCTTGGTGTGAGCGGTTATGAATCGGTGGATACCCCCGAGGGGGCGGATATGATTCTGCTCAATACCTGCCATATTCGTGAAAAAGCCGCTGAAAAAGTGTATTCGGAGCTTGGCCGCTATAAAGGTCTGAAGGCCGAGAACCCTGATCTGAAAATCGGGGTGGCCGGTTGTGTGGCGCAGGCCGAGGGCGAGGAAATAATCCGCCGTCAGCCGATGGTGGACCTTGTGGTCGGACCACAGGCCTATCACCGTTTGCCTGCCATGCTGGATAAGGTGAAAAACGGCGGCGTTGCCATAGACACCGACTTTCCCGAAGAGGACAAGTTTTCGCAATTGCCGCGCGGCCCCAAAGCCCGGCGCGCCCCGAGCGCCTTTTTGACCGTGCAGGAAGGTTGCGATAAATTTTGCGCCTTTTGTGTGGTGCCCTATACCCGCGGTGCCGAGGTTTCGCGCCCGCCGGCCCGCCTGCTTGACGAGGCGCGGGACCTGCTGGCGCGCGGCGTCGCCGAGATCACCCTGCTGGGCCAGAATGTGAACGCTTATGCCGCCGATGGCTGGTCGCTGGCGCGGCTGATCCGGGAAATGGCCAAGCTCGACGGTCTGGAGCGGATACGCTTCACCACGTCGCACCCCAATGATATGGGAGACGACCTGATAGAGGCCTTTGGCGAGGTTGAAAAACTGATGCCTTATTTGCACCTGCCGGTGCAATCGGGCTCTGACAAGGTGCTAAAGGCCATGAACCGCAAGCACACCGC
>Ga0316205_10005175_pt1 | contig 10954 bp, 11 predicted proteins | sample 3monthpyrite_MG_FD_204941 | JGI IMG/M metagenome (GOLD analysis project Ga0316205, IMG submission 204941) | Microbial mat bacterial communities from mineral coupon in-situ incubated in ocean water Damariscotta River, Maine, United States -... | ecosystem: Environmental > Aquatic > Marine >...
ATGCAAACAACCAATTAAAAGCAGGAGATGTTTTAGAAGTGGCTCCACCAAAAGGACGTTTTATTTTTGAACCTGATGCCTCAAAAACAAAAACTATTGCTGCTTTTGCGGCAGGAAGTGGTATTACGCCAATTTTAAGTATTATTACATGTGCTTTAGCAGAAGACACAAACAGTAATGTTGTTTTGGTTTATGGAAATAAAACCACTAAAGACACCATGTTTTTAAACGAATTATTAGAGCTTCAACATCAATATAGCAATCGTTTAACTATCAAATTTGTGTTTAGTCAAGCAAATGAACCTAACGCTCTTTTTGGACGCATAGAAAAAAGTACTGTTAACCTCATTGTAAAAAACGAATACAAACACACCACAATTGATGCGTTTTACTTATGTGGTCCCGAAGGTATGATTCATCTTATAAAAGATGTATTGACAGAACATGATATTGCAGAAGAACATATTCATTATGAATTATTTAAAGCAGCTACATCTAGTGCTGATGATTCCAATACGATATCCAATGGTAACACAAAAATTACTGTAATTGTTGATGATGAAGAAACCTCTTTTGAAATGTCCCAAAAAAACACCATTCTTGAAGCTTCCCTTGATGAAGATCTAGATGTTCCTTATTCTTGTCAAGGTGGCATTTGTAGTAGTTGTATAGCACGACTTAAAGAGGGTAAAGCCACCATGCGACAAAACAACATTTTAACAGATAGCGAGATAGCCGAAGGTCTTATTTTAACCTGTCAGGCGCATCCAACTACTAATAAAATTGTGGTAGATTACGATGATGTGTAGGTATTGTAATTGTTAAAAAAGGCATTCAACTAGTTTTTACGTTGTTTGTCTTTATTATTAATCACTTCGTCGAATTGAATAAAAATTTTCTTACGTAAAATTTCTAACTCTTTCAAAAACAAATACATTAGTAGTAGATTTAAACGTTAATCTTTTTTTAGGATTATCTATGTCTATTTATAACGTTTAATCTGGCCTCATTTTATGTGAGGCTTTTTTGTAAAATCGCCTTTACTTTAGAAACTATTTCTTGAGGTGTTATGGTGTTAATTGCTTCTTGGTAGCCATTTGGGAACTTATTACCATAAATAGACGTAGGGATTAAAGGGTATTGGTCTCTGTTAGCCAACAACGCATTTTCTGGATTTTGGTTAAATGGGTAAAAACCAGCATAAGGATGCGTTATTCCCCAAATAGTTATTACTTCTATCCCAAGCATTGCTGCTAAATGCGCATTGCCAGAATCCATAGATATCATGAGGTCTAGGTTGGAAATTACATGTAATTCTTCATCTAGCGGAAGCTTGCCTGCAAGATTAATTACATTAGCGTACATGCTGGAAATATTATTTAATTGCTCCATTTCGTTTTCCCCTCCTCCAAAGAGCAAAATGGTATGAGTGGTACTTAGTGTTTTTATAACTTTGTTCATGAGCTCAATCGAGTAAGCTTTACTTTTAAATGCGGCAAATGGCGCAATGCCAATCCAAGGGTTGTTTTTACTGCCAACAATATTTCTAATTTTGTCATTTAATATAGCTGGACTAGGAAACGAAGGTGAACTCATGTCTATTGGATATCCAAGTTTCTCAAAAACATCGGCATAACGTTGATGTGTTGTTTTAAGTTGTTTAAATTTTTTACCAGTGGTCAAGGCTTTTTTTTCTGTTCTTCCTTTATCTACTTGAATGCATTTTTTGCCTATTAAGAATATTTTTAGAATATTGCTTCTAAGGACATTATGTAAATCGGCAATAGCATCAATTTTTAATTGCTTAAGTTCTTTTGATAATTTATAAAGACCGAATATACCTTTATGTTTCCCTTTAACATCCACAGAAAAGACTGTTACATTTTCCAAATCTCTAAAAAAAGGCTTGAAAAATGCTTTGGTTAAAACCGTAAATTTAACTTGTGGATATTGATTAGTGAATTGCCGTAATATGGGAACAGTCATAGCGACATCTCCCATTGCTGAGAGGCGAATTACTAAGATATGTTTAATTTTTTTTGACATAAACGAAAATTATGTCATATTGAGCGTAGTCGAAATATCTTTAAAGTGAGATTCTTCACGTCGTTCAGAATGACAAACAATAATTTATTTCTGTGCTCTTAAAACTGGGTTTAGCTCATCATCATTATACATTTTCATTTGCTTATACACCTTCATGTATTTGTTGCCGTTAGAAATATCTTCAAGCAAATCATCGATAGCAGTAGATAAATCGACACGTTGCTCAAGCAAGACATTCAATTTGTTTTGGCAAGCGTCTTTGTGCTCTTGTGACGCATCGTTTCTAATGGTTTCCAAGTGCATGTGGTAAATTTTAAGTGCTAAAATCGACAACCTATCAATTGTCCAAGCTGGACTTTCGGAGTTTATCTTTGCATTGGGTTTTACAACAACATCTTTATATTTATTTAGAAAATAACTGTCAATATACTCAACCGTATCAGTTCTATCTTGGTTAGAAGCGTCAATCATACGCTTTAATTTTAAAGCAGCAACAGGTTCGATATTTGGGTCTCTAATAATATCTTCATAAGCCCATTGAACCGTGTCAATCCAACATTTTCGATATAACAAATGTGCTATTAAATCTTCATCTTTGTTGTACTTATTTATAAATGGCTGAGCAACTGTATTTAAAACTTTGTAGGTTTTAATAACGTCTAGAAAAATGGTATTTGCTTTGTTTGAAAACATATCTTTGTGCTTATAAAATGCAAATATACTTCTATTTAATTAACTTTGCCCAACCATAATTACGTAAAATGCACATCCATAATCTTTCAAACATCAACTCCATTATAAACAATTTTATTTTTGAAATAAGAGACGTTTCCATTCAAAACGATAGCATGCGCTTTAGACGAAATATTGAGCGAATTGGTGAGGTTTTGAGCTACGAAATGAGCAAAACACTACATTATCAAGCAATTAATGCTCAAACCCCTTTAGGTATTTCAAAATTAAATATGGCAAAAGATGCTATTGTTATTTGCTCTGTTTTAAGGGCTGGTTTACCGCTTCACAATGGGGTTTTAAATTATTTTGATAAGGCTGAAAACGCATTTATATCGGCTTACAGGCATCATTTAAATGATAAAGATTTTGAGATTGTTGTAGAATATATTGCAAGCCCTAACTTGGAAGATAAAACCCTGCTTTTAGTAGATCCAATGTTGGCTTCGGGAAAATCATTAGCATTAACTTACGAAGCATTAAAATCTCATGGAACCCCAAAAGAAATACATATTTTAAGTGTTATTGGTGCCGAAGCTGGTATTGATTATGTAAAAGATGTATTTCCAGAGAATACACATTTATGGATTGCAACCATTGATAAAACCCTAAACGACAAGGGTTATATTGTTCCTGGTTTGGGTGATGCTGGAGATTTAGCTTTTGGTGACAAATTAAGACACTAATTGAAAAATTGGTGTAATAACCAATAACCATATAAAAAGCTCAGCAAGCCAAACTTTTTTTATGGACTCAATATAGTTTGTCATAATAATTGCAAGTGGCGCAAATAGGAAAATAAATTCACTTCCATTTTTATTTGGTGATAAAACCACTATGGCTATACCAATAATTAAGGCGATTAAAATCAATACAAAAGATGGGCGAAGTGATCTAGATTTGTCTTGTAGTTTTTTTACATAAAAAAATAATGGCCAAAGGCCTGCTAAGGATATCACGGTTATCGACACCATTAAGTTGCGTTGGTTATAGTTTGAAAAATCAAAGCTAACAGTATCAATAAAGGTATTCATATCGCCAAAAGTATTTTGGCTAACAATATTAAAGCTTACTACTATTAGTGCTACAGTTACAATTCCTGTAAAAGGAATCATCCAATTACTTGACTGTCCAATAGAATAAAACATTAACGCCGCAAAGACTAAAATTAAAAACAGTATGGCCCAAAAATAAAATAGGGATGCCAAAGCAATCCAAAAGGCAGCGTCAAACAGTTTTTTTTTAATATGTAAATTTGACCTTAAACTTATTATACGCCTTACGGCAAATAGTATAAATACATTTGAAACGATAATGGAGCCATATTCTATGGTAGCTGGAATGCATGCCAAAAACAAGCTAAATAATAAAATTTTAAAACTGTTTTGTTTGGTTAAATTGTTCTTGTTTACAAAAAAAGAAAGCACAAATATGGATAACAATGTAATGCCATACAACAATACCTCTTTACCTATTTGCAATGCGCTAATACCTTCGGAATAATAACCTAACCTCACAGCCAAAAACAACCCTAATACAAAAAAGGATATGAGCACCAGATGAATTGGTTTAGAAGTGCTAAAAAATCTTGTAATCATTTAAAGAGTTTGTATATTTGCCATGTAAATATAATATTATTACAATGAAGGACTTTTTTTATGCCATACAGGATTTATTTGTAGATATATTGTTCATTCCTTTTGATGCCTTAAGAACATTAGAGCTCGAAAATTGGTGGGCAGCAAACTCAGTATCATGGATATTTGCATTAATTGGCTTAACTGCATTTGTATATTGGATGAAGCAATTAAAAGGATTTAACGATCGAGGCGAAGAAGATAAAAGCATTACTTCGCATTCGTATTTATAAATCGAAACCTATATCTTTACGATAATACATCTTATCAAAATGTAGTTTTTCTATGTTTTGATAAGATTTTTTTAGCGCCTCATTATGATTATGACCAAACGATGTTATTGCCATAACACGTCCTCCTGAAGTTACCACTTGGTTATTTTTAATTTTTGCTCCAGCATGAAATACTAATGAATCAGATATAGATTCAACACCATTAATTGTTTTCTCTTTGTCATAAGCCTCAGGATAACCTCCTGAAACCAACATGACTGTTGTTGCTGCACGTTCATCAATTTCAATAGAGATCTTATCTAAAGTTTGATTAGCAATTGCTATAAAAATTTCAACCAAATCATTTTTCAGTCTTGGTAACACAACTTCGGTTTCTGGATCTCCCATTCTTACATTGTACTCGATAACTTTTGGGTCGTCTCCAACTTTAATCAAACCTATAAACACAAAACCCTTATATGGCAAGCTGTCTTTTTGCAGCCCAGAAATAGTGGGTTTTACAATACGTTCTTCAATTTTACTTAAAAAGGCTTCGGTTGCAAAAGGTACTGGAGATACTGCTCCCATGCCTCCAGTATTTAATCCTGTATCGCCTTCTCCAATACGCTTGTAATCCTTTGCGGTTGGTAAAATTTTATAATTCTTACCATCGGTTAATACAAAACAGCTGAGCTCTATTCCATCTAAAAATTCTTCAATAACCACTTTGGCACTTGCTTTGCCAAATTTGGCGTCAACCAACATGTGTTTTAATTCGGTTTTAGCCTCATGTAAATCATTAAGAATCAAAACGCCTTTTCCGGCTGCCAATCCATCCGCTTTTAAAACATAAGGAGGGTTTAAGGTCTCTAAAAAAGCATAGCCTTCTTCTACATTTGAAGCATTAAAACTTTTGTAGGCTGCAGTAGGAATGTCGTGACGATACATAAACTCTTTAGCAAACTCCTTACTGCCTTCCAATTGGGCAGCAGCTTTTTCAGGACCAATAACCACTACATCTTTTAATTGGTTGTGGTTTAAAAAGAAGTCGTGAACGCCTTGTACCAAAGGGTCTTCTGGGCCAACCACTACCATATCAATAGCTTTGTCTAAAACTAAAGATTTTAGTGCTTCAAAATCGGTAACACTAATGTTTACATTAGTTGCTATTTTAGCAGTTCCTGAATTTCCAGGTGCCACATAAAGCGATTTACACAATGGACTTTGAGCGATTTTCCAAGCAAAAGTGTGCTCTCTTCCGCCAGAGCCAAGAATTAATATATTCATTGTTGTGTTGTTTGCGCAAAAATAATTGCTTTTGAGCTTAAAAAACAATTATTTTACAAAAACATATTATCAATTTTATCTTTTGAATTTATTTAATCTGTCACTACGTTTTAATGGCTTTCCAATTGGTAAAGCAGAACGTGTTTTAAAAGAAATTCAAGAGAAAAGTGAATCTGATTTTGAAACATACATCATTCATAAAAAAAAAGATATTGTTTCCTATCACCTCAAGCACACGCCTTTTTATAGATCACTTGCTCAAAATGTAAATCTCTTAGATTGGAATACTATTCCTGTGATGACTAAACGCGATTTGCAACAACCGTTAAAAGATCGCCTTTCAGAAAACTATTCGGTAAAAAATGTTTACGTAAACAAAACATCTGGTTCTTCTGGCGATCCATTTGTGTTTGCAAAGGATACATTTTGTCACGCCTTGACTTGGGCTGTTTTTAATGAATGGTATGGATGGTATTCTATATTTAATAAAACGCAAGCACGATTTTATGGGATGCCTTTAGATAAAAAAGGCTATTATAAAGAACGCTTTAAAGATTGGATTGCCAATCGTAATCGGTTTCATGTTTTTAATCTTTCAGATAATGCTTTTGATGATTGGCTTGCAAAATTTAAAAACACGCGTTTTGTTTTTATTACTGGATATACATCGGTAATTGTCGCATTTGCAAAATACCTATTGAAAAATAATATTGTACTATCTGAAATTTGTCCAACTTTAAAAGCGTGTTTACCGACTTCGGAAATGCTTTTGGATGAAGATAAAGAACTACTATCTGAAGCTTTTAATATTCCTATAGTAAATGAATATGGGTCTGCCGAATTTGGTTTGATTGCACTGGAGAGAGACCAACAATGGGTGTTAAATAACTTAAACCTTTATGTAGAAATTTTAGATGATAATGACCGTGTTTTGCCTTACGGAAAAGAAGGGAGAATCGTCATTACCGATTTATACAATAAAGCGCATCCTTTTATAAGATACGAGATTGGAGATATGGGAAGCATTAGTGGTATAGATAAAAAAACAAGTGTGTTAAAAACACTTACAGGAAGAAAGGAAGATTATGTGAAACTTCCTAGTGGTAAAATTGCCCCAGGACTATCTTTTTATTATGTCACGAAATCTGTTATGAAAGATGATGGATTTATCCAAGAAATTAAAGTATTGCAACATACTTTAAATAAGCTTGAAATAGAATATGTTGCTAAAGTTGAATTAACCGAAGCGCAAAAAACAAAAATCCTAGTTGCGCTTGAAAAATATTTAGAGCCAGGAATTGATGTCTTATTCAGTAAAAAATCTCATTTACAACGCACTAAAACAGGGAAGTTAAAGCAGTTTACGTCGTTACTTAAATCTTAGTTTAACGTGAATTCGATATAACTCAAAGTATATAGTCAAAATATAATTACTTGATTGTTAGTGCAATATGTGTTTATTTATTGTAAACACCCTCCTTGCTCCTCCCTCAAGGGAGGAATTACCAAAGATGACATTGTCCCCTTGAGGATTATCGAGATAAAAGCGACAGCTTTTGTTGAAGATACCGAGCGAAGCTCATTAGGGGTGTTTTTATTTCAATCAGCTTATAGTCAATGACTTTTATATCGAACTCACGTTAATTAATGCTTTTGGTTTGTTTGGATTTCACAAAAAAGTATTCGTATAAAAACAACGCTAAATATTTGGTTGATTTTGTAAAACTAAAACCTAAAGCTTTTCTGTACACATTAAAATTATAGGTGATTAAATTAAGTTTGTTGGACGACACAGAGTCCTTTCTAACTCTGTAGTACGCTAGGGATTCCTTTATCCCAATCGCACTGCCTCCTTTTTCCAATAGATTCAGCCACATCACCCAATCTTGTCGCTTTCTTATTTCTGGCATATATGCTTTACCTAATATATCAACATTGTAAATACCTGTTAAGTTTCCAATATAATTGCATTTTAATTGCTTTTGATAAGAAAGTTTTGGCAAGGCTTCAATGAGTTTGTTTAATGGCTCTCCAAATTCGTTTATTAGTTCATAGGATGAGAAACAAATAGCCGCATTGTTGTTTTTCATGTATTTAAGCTGGGTTTCCAGTTTAGTGGGTTTCCATACATCATCTGCGTCTAAAAAAGCAATGAAATTGCCTTGAGCGGCTTTAATGCCTAAGTTTCTAGCGGCTCCTGTTCCAAGGTTCTTTTCTTGCTTAAGGAATTGTATTCGATTATCTGTTTTTAAGAAGCCTGAAATGATGCTGTGTGTGTCATCCATAGAAACGTCATCAACTATTATAAGCTCCCAATCTTTATGAGTTTGATTAATAACAGATTGAATAGTGGTAGCAATAAACTGTTCTGAATTATAGGATGGTGTAATAATTGAAACCATCTTAATAGGCTTTTTCTTCTCCTTTTACAGCATTAATAAACGTTTGGAATATAATCTTTAAATCAAGGAATATAGACCAGTTTTCAATATAGAAAATATCATATTTCACTCGGCCTATAATATCTTTATCGGTTTCTACCTCGCCTCTATAACCACTTACTTGTGCTAAACCTGTAATGCCTGGTTTTACAAAATGACGTACCATAAATTTGTCTATTCGCTCTGCATACATATTTGTGTGGCTTACCATATGTGGTCGAGGTCCTACCACAGACATGTCCCCAAATAAGACATTATAGAATTGAGGGAGCTCATCGATGCTTGTTTTTCTAATAAATTTGCCGACCTTGGTAACTCTTTGGTCTCCTTTTGTAGCTTGATGTAAATGCGCGTTTTTATTTGGTGTCATTGACCTAAATTTATAACAAGCAAACTCTTTATAATTAAACCCATTTCTAGTTTGCTTGAAAAACACTGGGCCTTTAGACTCTATTTTTATAATAATAGCCAATAAAGGTGTTAGCCAAGATAATAGAAATAAAATAACTGCTGATGCAAAAACTATGTCAAATAACCTTTTAGTAATCTTATTTATAGGTTCTTGAAGCGGTATGGTTCTAATAGATAAAATTGGAATATAATCGTAGTATTCATATTTTAATTTCTTTGTAAAGATGTCTTTATTGTCTGGAATAAACTTAACTTCACGTAAATTATTATCTGCAAAATCAACCAATTTATTAATTTGCTCATTCGATAATTTTGAGGCAGAAAAGTAAATCTCATCAATATCGTTTTCTGTAATGTAATTAAAACATGTGCCTAAGCTTTCTATTCCCTTTTCAATCTTAAATTGCTTTTTAAACCGATACCCAAATTCAGGTCTCGATTTAAATATATTTATAAGTTGTCTTACCTTTTCATTATCGCCAATAACAATCACATTTCTTCTGTTTCCACCTAGTTTTGATCGATATTTCTTTAATAAGAAGAAGGAAAGAAATTTGAATGTTATTAATAAGAAAAATACAGATAATAAGTATTGCCCAAGAGCTAATCGGCTAATATTTGGCTGTTTAAAAACGCCTATAAAAGCATAAAGTACCAATGCATATAGAATTATTTGCCTGAATAAAAGAACAAAAATTTGTACTGCTCTTGTGTGTCTTTTTACATTGTAGTAATGATTCTTAAAAGAAATAATAATCCAAGACAAAGAAATGTAAGCGACAAAAACATAAATGTTAGTAATATTTATATTAAATAAGGCTATAGTACTAACAATAATGATTAAATCAACTAAGCCAAATAACGGTGTGATTAAATTAGAATATCTTCTTTGTCTATATGCCACACTACTTTTTTATATGATTCGTAAAATCTTTATGTTCTCTTTTATAGAGTTTGTCTCTTGATAATCGCTTAAAATATTCAAAAGTCTTTTTCATGCCTTCACTTCGCCCAACTTTTGGCTCCCAGCCTAAAACTTGTTTTGCTAAAGTAATATCTGGTTGACGTTGTAAAGGATCGTCCACAGGTAATTCTTTATAGGTTATTTTTTGATTTGTTTGTGTTAGTCCTATAATTTCCTTTGCAAAATCTAAAATAGTAATCTCATCTGGATTTCCAATGTTTACAGGAAATACATAATCACTAAATAACAACCTATAAATGCCTTCAACTTGATCATCAACATAACAAAATGATCGTGTTTGCAATCCGTCTCCAAAAACTGTTAAATCCTCTCCACGTAGTGTTTGTCCCATAAAGGCTGGAATTACACGTCCATCGTTAAGTCGCATTCTCGGTCCATAGGTATTGAAAATACGTGCTATTCTAGTTTCCAATCCGTGAAATCTATGATAAGCCATGGTAATCGATTCTTGAAAACGCTTTGCCTCATCGTAAACACCTCTTGGGCCAATGGTACTCACATTGCCATAATACGCTTCAGATTGTGGATGCACTAAAGGGTCTCCATACACCTCGGAAGTAGAAGCAATTAAAATTCTCGCTTGTTTCGCTTTTGCTAATCCCAATAAATTATGTGTCCCTAAGGAACCTACTTTTAAGGTTTGGATAGGGATTTTTAAATAATCGATAGGGCTTGCTGGCGAAGCAAAATGTAAAATATAATCCAGCTTACCTTCAATGGCTATAAACTCGGTAACATCATGTTCTATAAACTCAAAATTAGGATTGCTGGAGAGATGCGAAATATTTGATGGGTCTCCTGTAATGAAGTTGTCCATACCAATAACAAAAAACCCTTCATTAATAAACCGATCACATAAATGCGATCCTAAAAACCCAGCAGCTCCTGTAATTAGTGTTTTTTTCAACTTTACCTGTTTTTAAACCTTAATTTTTTCATCAATCAAATCTAAAGGAATTACTTCAAAATTGTTACTTCTTTTTTGATAATTTTCGCCTCCATAAATTACTTTACCTCCTTTATAGCCTGTTAACTTATTCCAATATTTTAAGCCTTTAAAATAATCATTTGTAATCGTTTTTCCTGCTTTAATTTCAATAGGAATTAATTCATTAAAATTATCTATTAGCACATCTATTTCATTTCCTGTTTTATTTCTCCAAAAATATAAGTTGCTTGACTTCCCTTGGTTTAATTGTTTTT
>Ga0316205_10005176_pt1 | contig 10954 bp, 9 predicted proteins | sample 3monthpyrite_MG_FD_204941 | JGI IMG/M metagenome (GOLD analysis project Ga0316205, IMG submission 204941) | Microbial mat bacterial communities from mineral coupon in-situ incubated in ocean water Damariscotta River, Maine, United States -... | ecosystem: Environmental > Aquatic > Marine >...
CACCCACCAAACGGAGCGGTAGTTCAGTTGGTTAGAATACCGGCCTGTCACGCCGGGGGTCGCGGGTTCGAGTCCCGTCCGCTCCGCCATTTTTACTGGTGACACAGTAAAGCAAACAGATCAGCATTTCTGCCTGATTTGTTAACATCCAAAATGATTATTTCTTCCCTTCGGGGGTTATTCTTTAAGTAGTTTATTGCTACAGTTCGGGTTTAATTTATTGTCCCCCGGATGAGCAGCAACATGAAAAACGCCAGCCCCAAAACCATTTCTCTTAGTGAATATCAGCAGCCTGATTACTGGGTTGAACATGTTGATTTACGGTTTGAACTGGGAGAAGAGCAAACACGTATTGTTTCTGCGATTAACTTTGTTCGGCGCGAATCGGTTGCCGAAAACACATCTCTTATTTTACATGGCGAAGGATTAGCACTTGGTGAGATTAAACTCGATGGTCTGGTCTTGAGTGAGGCACAGTATCAGAAGGATGACAAATCACTCACTATTACTGATGTCCCTGCAGAATTTGAATTATCAGTCGAAACCTTTACCAAACCGCAATTAAACACATCACTGGAAGGTTTGTATCAGTCCAGTGGTAATTTCTGCACACAATGTGAAGCGGAAGGTTTTCGTAAAATTACATATTTCCTTGATCGCCCTGATGTTATGGCGACTTACTCAACCACGATTGTTGCAGACAAAGACTTGTATCCAGTGATGTTGTCAAACGGTAACCCGGTTGAATCTGGCGAGCTGGAGAATAATCAGCACTGGATTACCTGGCAGGACCCGTTCAAAAAACCGGCTTATTTATTTGCTCTGGTCGCCGGTGATCTTGCCTGTATAAAAGACAGCTTCACAACCATGTCCGGACGCGAGATTGCGTTAGAAATCTATGTAGAAGATCACAATAAAGATAAATGTGATCACGCCATGCGTTCATTACAAAATGCGATGCGCTGGGATGAGGAAGTTTTTGGTCGCGAATATGATCTTGATATTTATATGATTGTTGCTGTCGATGACTTCAATATGGGTGCGATGGAAAATAAAGGCCTGAATGTCTTTAATTCCAAATTTGTACTTGCAAGTCAGGATACGGCAACTGATGTTGACTATGAACACATTGAAGGCGTGATCGGTCATGAATATTTTCATAACTGGACGGGCAACCGGGTTACCTGTCGTGACTGGTTTCAGTTGACTCTAAAGGAAGGACTGACCGTTTTTCGTGATCAGCAATTTAGTGGTGATATGTTATCGCACGCTGCCAAACGTATCGATGAAGTCAATGTGCTGCGTACCCGGCAGTTTGCAGAAGACGCAGGTCCCATGTCGCACCCGATTCAGCCATCTACTTATGTTGAAATAAATAATTTCTACACTGTTACTGTTTATAACAAAGGTGCAGAAGTTATCCGTATGATTCATAGTTTGTTGGGAGCGGAAGGTTTTCGTAAAGGCACTGATTTATATTTTGACAGGCATGACGGACAGGCTGTCACAACAGATGACTTTGTAGCAGCCATGGCGGATGCAAATAATGCAGACCTTGCACAATTCAAACGCTGGTATTCACAAGCCGGCACGCCGGAGCTTTATGTTACAGAGTCTTATAATAAGGAAGCGCAGCAATATGTAATGAGCTTCAGACAAAGCTGTCCGCCAACAGCCGGACAAAATAATAAAGAAAACTTTGTTATTCCAGTTCGCTTAGGTTTGCTTGATAAGCAAGGCAATGAAATTGACCTGATTATTAACGGAGAGCCTGTTGGTGATAAGGAAACAATTTTAAAACTGTCTGAGACCGAGCAGCAATTTGTTTTTGAAAACGTTGCGGAAAAACCGGTTGCTTCATTGCTCAGAAACTTCTCCGCACCGGTTAAATTGTATATGGAACAATCGGATGATGAGCTGGCTTTTTTAATGGCGCATGATTCAGATGACTTTAACCGCTGGGATGCCGGTCAGCGTCTGGCATTGAATGTCATGCTGGATCTGATTTCAATATTTCAAAAAGGCGATGAATTGATTTCGCCTTCAAGTCTGGTCAATGCGTGTAAGAATATTTTAAATGATAAGCAGATAGACAAGGCGCTGGCAGCAAGAGCACTGACTCTGCCATCAGAAGATTATCTGGCAGAAATGATGTCAGTGATTGATGTTGATGCCATTCATGCTGTACGCGAGTTTGTGAGAGCTGAGCTGGCCAGACTGTTAGATAAGGAGTTGAAAGCAGTTTATCAGGCAAATATGAATGATCAGTATGAGATCACGGCTGCGGCGATGGGGCAGCGTAGTCTGAAGAATGTTTGTCTTACTTATTTAATGTGTCAGCCTGAAAATCATGCCATGGCAGAAACACAGTACCGTGATGCAACGAACATGACCGATCAAATGGCTGCCTTTCGTGCCATTTGTCACCATGAATGTGAACAGCGTCAGACTGTGATTGCGGATTTTTACCAGCAATGGAAGGATGAACAGCTAGTTATTGATAAATGGTTCACAGTACAGGCGACAGCATCACTGGATAATAGCTTATCGGCAATTGCGAAATTAAGACAGCACAAAGATTTTGAAATCAGTAATCCGAATCGAATACGATCTCTTTATGCGGCCTTTAGCCAGCTCAATGCGGTTTGTTTTCATGATAAGAGCGGCAATGGTTACAAGATGCTGGCTGATCTGGTGATTGAGCTGAATGAGCTGAACCCACAGATTGCTGCCCGTTTATTACTGCCTTTAGGTCGCTGGCAACGATTTGATAATGACAGACAGACTCTGATGAAAACCGAGCTGAAGCGGATTGCTAAACTGGATAATCTGGCTAAAGATGTCTATGAAGTAGTAAGTAAAAGTCTTGAGTCATAAATTTTAAAATACTCAAGAAGCTGTTTGTGTTGATGAAACATTTCAATAAATATAAATACAGGGTTTGTAAAATGAAACTGATCACACCAGTCCTAGTTGGTTCTGTAACTGCTTTGCTATTATGTGTAAATACACTGGCTCAGGCAGCTTGCTGGGATAAAAAAGAATATCGGGATATTGAAAACTTTTCTGAACTGGAAGACAAACTGATTCTGTCATATAAAGATGCGGTCAGCTGTGAAGCGCTGGAAGGTGTAACAATTCAGCTGGGAAAACTGGAGTATAAAACGGATTTAAATGGCTATGTATCACTGCCAATGGCGCCATTTATTGAGGCCGGTAATCTTGATATGCCAATGAAAATTTCAAAAAATGGCTACACCACGATTAAAACAGAATTAAAAGTTGTTGCCGGCACTGTACTTAATAAGCGTATGTTATTGAGTCCTTCGCTTTCCGGCAATAGTATGCGTTTTATCTTGCAGTGGAGCGATGAGCCTAAAGATCTTGATTTACATCTTCAGGGCGATGGTTTTCACGTGTCTTATCGAAACATGAAAGCAGCCGGTGAAGCACGTCTGGATCAGGATGAGCAGGAAGGTTTTGGTCCGGAAACAATTACCTTAAAAAATGTTAAGAGGAATCAGACTTATAAAGTCTCGGTTGTAAACTATTCTGGTGATGCGTCAATTGATGAAAATGTAAAAGTGCTGGTTTATATTGGGGATCATCTGGATCGAGTGATTCCATTGAGTAAGTCATCCGGCAAAAAACTTGATGTGCTTAATATTTCTAATGCAGAAATTAGTCAGTTGGTAAATTCTTCCGGTTCAGCTATTCCTGGCTGGTAATTTTTTAAAAGGTTAATACATTGTCCAGATCAATTCTAATAACCGGAAGTAACCGTGGTCTTGGTTTGCAGATGGTAAAGCAATCTGTAAAAAATGGCTGGCGAGTGTTTGCTTGTTGCCGACAGCCGAGTAATGCTGATGAGCTGATTAAAGTGGCATCACTAACACCGGGGCAGGTCAGTGTTCATGTGCTGGATATTGCAGATACGGCTCAGATACAGGCACTGGCTTATGAACTGAGAAACACGCCGATTGACTGGCTGATTAATAATGCTGGTGTCTATGGTTCTATGCAGCATCAGTTTGGCAATACCGATGAAACAGACTGGCTGAAAACATTTCAAATAAATACGATCGGTCCTATGAAAATGGCAGAAGCTTTTGTCAGTAATTTAGAGGCCGGAACAGAAAAAAAGATTGCTACATTAAGCAGTAAAATGGGCAGTATGGAAGATAATACGTCAGGTGGCAGCTATATTTATCGTTCCAGTAAAGCTGCCTTAAATGCTGTTGTAAAAAGCCTGTCCTTTGATCTTAAAGATAAAAACATAACCTGTCTTATCATGCATCCCGGCTGGGTAAGAACGGATATGGGCGGACCAAATGGCGAAATTGATGTTCAGGAATCAGTTGTAAAAATGTTTGACATAATTGATAGGGCACCTTCCGATAATTCAGGGACTTTCTTCGACATAGATGGTTCTGTCATTCCCTGGTAGTTATATTCATGGTGAATTTATCGGGTTAGCCTGATATATTAATGACCATTTAGTGGCTTAATACCTAGTGAACTCATCATATGGATATTAGTTTTTTCAGTTATGCGCTTCTTATTGAAATCATTATCTTGCTTCTTGTCTGGATTGGTTTCATACAATGGCGTTTATCAAAAAAGAAAAAAGACCTGATTGAAGCAACGTCTGTAGAAGTTCCTGATCCATTTGAGGTTTACTTACAATATCTCAATCGAGAACTCACTGACACCAAAGCGCATTTAGATGATCTGACTGAAAACCAGCCTGAAGATATCGAAGCTATCAATATGTATCAGTATCGTCTGAAACATTTAGATGCTGAACATCAGGCAATGGTTGATTCTAAAGGTGAAGTGACCAAGTTCTGGGAAATCTACCGTTCAAATATAGATTTTGTATACCATGATGAAGAAATTATTGAGGAGCAAACTGAATCTGAATCTGAGTCTGTATCTGAGCCTGAAAAAATTCTGACTACTCCTGAAGGTCTGGAAGATTTCAAAGGCAGCTCATCTTCCATTCTTGAACAAAGTAACAATGTCATTGAGTTTATACAAAAAATAGCCGAAAAAGATGACTCTGAAGAGCTGATGCATATGATTGGCTTACTTACTTCTGAGCGTGATCAGTTATCTGCCCAGCTTTCAAAAATGGAAGATGAGTATGCGCGAATTATGAATAATGCCGCGCTGCAGGCAAATACAGGTAAGGTGTCATCGAAGGCGACAGATCTTGCTGAGAGCGATGAGAGCATGTCAAAGGTGCTATCTAAACAAAACAGCAGAATTAGTGAGCTGAGCGATATAGTAGGTAATCTCTCAATCGAACTCGAAGATAAAAAACGACTGGTCAAAGAAACAGAATGGGTTAGCAATCAGTTAAAAGAAACCGAGCATGTTGTTGTTATTCTGGAAGACGAAAACAACTTTTTACGAGCTCAAATTAAACAATTATTAGAAATCGATGATTAATTCTTACAGGGATGATGAAATCTAAACAATATTCCTTGATCACCTTAACAGGTTTTTTACTGTTACCTCCTGTCGTTGTTGCATCTGATATGGTTTCCAGAACAAATATTCATTTATCTTTACCTGTAGAAAAGCTTGTTGATGATGCTCAGATGTCAGGCGTGCCTTATCAGAATAAATTACCGGGTGAATTTATCGATGTTGATCTTCCGGATGAGCTTAAAAAATCGACACCTGTTTACCTTGCTGAGCTAAAGCAGAGTAGTCACTCTGAAGTGAAAATATCAAATGTTGCGTCGAAACGCCTGTTGAGTATTCAGGTTGCGGTATTTAAAAGTAAAAAAAATGCCTATCGTTTAGAAAAGAAATTACATTCTCAACATCTGAGAGTTTTTGTTGAAGCATTAAATAATCAGAACAATGAAATTTTGTATCATGTCAGATTCGGTAAATACACAAGCCGGGATCAGGCTGAAAAAGCCCTGATGAATTATAAAAATTCTTTTGATTCCAGAGCATTTATCGTGGTCAGATAACCTTGCTTACTTGGACATGAAAAAAAACTTTAAATTAGTCTGCTTTGATCTGGATGACACGCTATGGCCATGTCTGCCAACCATTCAATTTGCTGAAAATGTGTATTATGAATGGTTGAAGAATAATCGTCCTTTAATAACCGATACCTATTCACTGACTGAGCTTCGGGAAAGGCGCCGCCTGCTTGGTCAGCACACCCCGGATTTGGCTCATGATATGTCGGCATTACGTATTCACTCACTACATGAGCTGGCAGATGAATTTGGTTACACGAATGAGTGGATCTATGAGGCCTTTGATACTTTTTATCAGGCCAGACAACAGGTTAATTTTTTTGATGATGTAGCGCCTGTGTTGGCAAAGCTCAAACTGGAATTTCAGTTAGCGGCGCTTACTAATGGCAATGCAGATATTTATAACACAGAGCTTGGTCATTATTTCGATTTTGCAGTGTCTGCTGCTGAAGCGGGCGTTTCTAAACCAGATCCCGCCATATTTGATTTTTTACAAAAGAAAAGTGGATATTTGGCCTCTGATATTTTATATGTGGGCGATCATCAAACTGATGATATTGAAGGTGCTGCCGGGGCAGGTATTCACAATGTATGGATAAATCGGGATGGTGAAAACTGGTCAAAAGAACGGGTAAAGCCGGATCATACGGTACAGTCACTCCACGATATTCTGATCTATTTAGGCATGGAATGAATTTCAAATAGTACGAATATTATTGAAATGTTTTGAAGATATTTTGATGATTTTTAGTATATAATGCGCGCTTTCGCGCATATTTATCGTAGTTAACAGCAAATGAAGTATAAAACAGACGATTTACGTATTACGGGCATCCAGGAAGTCATTCCTCCAGAAGAGCTGCATGCAGAATTTCCGGTTTCTGATGAGGCTGCAGAGCTCATATTCTCAACCCGTAACCAGATTCATCAGATTCTTGCCGGCGAAGACGATCGTTTGCTTGTTATTATCGGCCCTTGCTCAATCCATGATCCTGAAGCAGGGCGAGAATATGCGCGGTTGTTAAAAGATAAAATCAAAGAATATTCAAAAGACCTATGCATTGTCATGCGTTTTTATTTTGAAAAGCCCCGTACTACCGTTGGCTGGAAAGGTCTGATTAATGACCCTCATCTCGATAACAGTTTCAAAATTAATGAAGGTTTGCGTCTGGGACGTCATTTACTGATGGATCTAGCGGAAATGGGTGTTCCAACGGCTACAGAATTTCTCGACTTAATCTCTCCACAATATATTGCAGACCTGATCAGCTGGGGGGCTATTGGCGCGCGTACCACTGAAAGTCAGGGGCATCGTGAGTTGGCATCTGGTTTATCCTGCCCGGTTGGCTTTAAAAATGGCACCAATGGCGGTTTGAGTATTGCGATTGATGCGATTCATGCGGCATCTCGTCCTCATGTATTTATGTCCTTAACCAAACAAGGACATTCGGCTATTTTTTCCACCAAGGGTAATAATGATTGTCATATCATTTTACGTGGGGGTAATGGCAAACCCAATTATGATGCTGCCAGTATTAATAAGGCTTCGGCTGAGTTAGAAAAAAATGGTCAGCCAGCTAAAATCATGGTTGATTGTTCACATGCTAATAGTAATAAAGACTACAAGAAACAGGTTGAAGTAAGTCATGATCTGGCTACCCAGATAGCAGCGGGCGATAATCGCATCTTTGGTGCAATGATTGAGTCTCATCTGGTCGAAGGCCGTCAAAATATTGATGATGATTGCCTGACGTATGGCCAGAGTATTACAGATGCCTGTGTTGGCTGGGATGATAGTCTGAAAATGCTGGATGGTCTGGCTTCTGCTGTCAGAGATCGCCGACAAAAGAACGCTTAAAGTTGTAAGGCAGGCCGGGTTATAACCTTAATCAATCTCATCTGATCAATTTATTTGATTTGTGTCTGACGTAATCACCGCTATAACACTTGTATTACACAATTGTTATGGAGATCGTGTTATGCATGCTGTCAATCTATACATTGATGAAAACCTAAACGAAAAAAATCTAAGCGACTTAAAAAACGAATTAATGATGGATAGTCATGTTGCTAATGTGGCTTATCATTCAAAAATGCCTCACGACATGCTGGTCGAATATGATGAAGATTTTTTAAGCCCAAGTGCGATTATAGGGCATCTGGAATCACACGGGTTGCATGTTGATGTGACAGGCGGATAACTCGTTCAATTAGATTTTTAGGAAGTCAGGATTAATCATATCATTGAATGTCATTTTGCCAGAGTGAAATGACATCCTCTTGTCAGGTAATGAAATTATCTATAGCTGCCTGATATCACTAAAATTACATTCTTATAATTCAACATTTACATTACAAATTTATCTTTCATACTTTGGCGCCAGTCATTTATGAATTCGGTTACAAGTCCATATCAGCGTGAAATGGTTTAATGAGTAGCTGATTTGAATTAAATCTTGCTAAATTTAAAGCTATACTCATAAAAAACATCACTGATCTGGAATTTCTATGTCAATGTCCGAAAGCGAGAAATTAATACGTCGCTTATATGCAATAACAACAGAGATCGAGCAAGGATTTGATCATCAGATTACTCAGTTACTTAAACTTGGGTGCGAGAGATTCAATTTAGATATCGGCATTCTTTCAAAAATCAGCGGTGATAAATACACAGTAATGAACCGGATCTGTCCCTCTGAGGTTGATTTACAAGTCGGTGCAGAGTTTGAGTTGGGAGCGACGTTTTGTGCAAAAACCATGGAAGCAAAAGGGCCGCTTGGCTTTGAGCATGTAAAAGAGTCTGTAATGTGTAATCACCCGGCTTATATTGCTTTTGGTTTAGAGGCTTATATTGGAATTCCTGTCAAAGTTAACAATGTTACTTATGGCACATTAAATTTTTCCAGCCCGCATCCGCGCCAGCGTCAGTTCAGTTCGGTTGATATAGATGCCCTGAGTTTGATGGCTTCCTGGATAGGAGCGGAAATGCAACGCCGTGATAATGAAGAAAAGCTTAAAGAGGTGAACAATAAACTGCTTTCCTATTCAAAAAACCTGACTGAGCAAACAAAAGAATTAAAAGAAGCCAGAAAATTATCTGATCAGGCTGCACATGAAAAATCGAAATTTCTTGCGACCATGAGTCATGAAATTAGAACGCCTATGAATGGTGTTCTGGGTATGGCTGAATTATTGCGAGGCACTGAGCTCAATACTGTTCAGCAGGATTATTTACGAACTATTCAAAGCTCGGGCAAACTTTTGTTATCAATCATTAATGATATTCTGGATTATTCTAAACTTGATGCTGGTAAAGTTGAGCTCGAATCCATCAGGTTTAATCTAGAATGGCTGGCCTATGACGTTCTGGAAATGATGGGCAGGAGTGTGAACAGAGATGTGCAACTTATTCTGGATTACCAGTCTGATGCTTCACGTTATTTTAATGGAGATCCTGATCGTATACGGCAAGTATTATTTAATATTGTTGGTAATGCTGTTAAATTTACAGAGCAAGGTTTCATAAGGTTAGCTATTCGCATGAGCAGTAATGGAATGGTTAGCATCATTGTTGAAGATAGCGGGATTGGCATTGGTGAAGAGCAGCATCAGCACCTTTTTCAGCCTTTTAGTCAGGCCGATTTATCCACTACAAGAAAATATGGCGGCACCGGCCTTGGTCTGGCAATCTGTCATCAGCTGGTTGAATTAATGCATGGTGAAATAAAAGTGATGTCTGAACAGGACAAAGGTACCAGCTTTGAGATTCTGTTTCCTTTAGAGCAGGCATTCGAAGATAAGGTTTTTACCAACAGCACCTTGCGGACGGTCAAAATTTTGTTGTATGAAAATGATGCGCTCAGTCGTAAAGTGATACAAAATCTGCTTTTGCATTTTGAAACCAGCGTAACCATTGTGAACAAAGCTTCGCTAGTGCTGACAGAGTTACAACAAGCATCCAGGGAAGATGATGCTTATGAAATAGTTATTATTGGTTCGTCGAAAGTTGATGAAGACACTATACATCTGGCAAAACTGATACATGCTAATCCGCATTTAAAGCAGCCGACATTACTGGCAATGACGTCATCAGATTATGCCGGTGACACCAAACGACTGGAAGAGGCAGGTTATTCTGCTTATCTCAACAAGCCTGTACGCAGTGATATCTTGAAGACTGTGTTGGAGCGGATAAAAACAGATGGTAATCAGTCAACTGGAATAATAACCAAACATAGTGTTATGGAAGATGGTCCTAAAGATGTATTTGATCAAAAATTGTCAGGTCATGTGCTATTGGTTGAAGATAACGAGGTTAATCAGCTGATTGCAATAACTATGCTGCAAGAGTTAGGGCTAACTGCTGATCTGGCAAAAGATGGTGAGCAGGCTCTCAATATGCATGAGAGTAATTGTTATGATCTAATCTTAATGGATTGTCAGATGCCGGTTATGGATGGCTATGAAGCGACCCGAAAAATACGGGCAAAAGAAAGTAATCATCATATTCCAATTGTGGCGTTGACTGCGAATGCAACAGAGGCAGATCTCGACTTATGCAAAGAAGCAGGGATGGATGATACAATCACCAAACCATATATGCCGAATGATCTGGTAAAAGTGATGGAAGTTTATTTGAAACAAAAGACAGCTGACGAGTAGTTTCCCGCTTTAAAGCGATCTCTCCAGGTCAGTTCGAAAAGCTTCGATCTCATTCAGTATATTCACATCTCTTTCGGATAAATCATTGGTTTGTCTGATTTCTGAGATTAAATAATCAAATTCTGCCAGTCCCAGTCCGTGTGTTGACTGAGGATCCTTGAGTTTATTGCGTCTGTAGTCCTGCCATTCATCCTGTTCATCAGAGTTTAATTGATCTGGATAATTTCTTGCTTTGTAACGAAAAAACATTTCTGGTAGCCGGCTGTCCTCGAATGCAGGTGAAAGGT
>Ga0316205_10005178_pt1 | contig 10953 bp, 10 predicted proteins | sample 3monthpyrite_MG_FD_204941 | JGI IMG/M metagenome (GOLD analysis project Ga0316205, IMG submission 204941) | Microbial mat bacterial communities from mineral coupon in-situ incubated in ocean water Damariscotta River, Maine, United States -... | ecosystem: Environmental > Aquatic > Marine >...
CAGACCGGGCTGGATGCGGACATCTGGATGTTGCCGCCCCGCCGTCTGAACCTGACGCGGCGGGATCGGGAAAATCTCAGCTCGGTGTCGGTGCGGTCCGCCGATCAGACCAGCGTGACGGACGCGTTCACCCCCGGCCACATGGCGGTTCTGCGCGCTGCGGCGCTTGATCCCGCCGTCGACCGTATTTTCGTAACGCCGCCGGTCAAGATCGCGATGTGCAACGCCGCGATCGGCAACACCGACTGGTTGCAGAAAATCCGGCCCCTGCAAGGGCATCATTACCACTTCCATGTCCGCCTGAAATGCCCGCGCGGATCTCGTGGCGCGTGCCAGACCCAACGTCCCTCGGTTGCGGAGCTGTCCAAGGGGGGCAATGGCTGTGATGAAACCCTGAACTGGTGGGTTACGGATTATCTTGAAATACTGCGCAATCCGCCGCCACCGGACCCTAACGCCAGGCCGCGACGGGGCGCGCGGGACTATGTGATGAACGACCTTCCAGGACAATGCACCCGCGTTCTCGCCTCAGACTGATTGGCGCATGCCTGATGGTTTGGGCTTTTGTCCCGGCCTGGGCGTTTGCGCAGGCGGAATTTGTTGGCGGCCTGACGCTCAATGTTGAACTGGACGGGTTCGGGGGGTTCTCGGGGTTGGAGATCAGCGAAAATGGCACAACCTTCACAACGATCTCGGATCGGGGGCGGCTGCTGCGCGGGCAGATCCTGCGCGACGGCGAGGGTGGCCCTGCCGACATCAAGGTGACGAGAACCGATTGGCTGACCGATACCAGGAAAAGACGAATGCCGCGCTGGCGGGGCGATGCCGAAGGACTGGCAATCCGGGAAGACGGGCGCATTTTCGTCAGTTTCGAAGGGCCAGAAGCGCGTGTCTGGACGTATCGCGGTATGGGAAGCGAGGCCGCCTGGATTCCGCGTGCCGACGTGTTCCGGAATTTGCAGGTCAACTCAGGGCTGGAAGCCCTGGCTATCGACGCGAATGGCTATCTTTACACAACACCCGAACGGTCCGGGCAACTGGACCGGCCCTTTCCTGTCTATCGCTATCGCCGTGGCAGATGGGACACCCCTTTCACCATACCGAGGCGCGGCAACCTGCTGCCCGTGGGCATGGATTTCGGACCCGATGGCAAGCTTTACCTGCTGGAGCGTCATTTCGGCGGGCTTAGCTTCACCAGCCGCGTGCGGCGGTTCACGTTGGTAGCCGGTGGGTTGAGCGACGAGGAAGTCCTGATCGACTCTCCACCCGGTCGCCACACCAATCTGGAAGGCATCGCCGTCTGGCGGGATGGCAACGGTCTGATCCGGCTGTCCATGATTTCCGACAACAACTTTCGCGGGTTCTTGCCCACGGAATACGTTGAATACAGCGTGACGGACTGACTTGACGGGTCCGGGGCAAGGGCGTAGGACGGCGCGTCCTCGTGTCGAGGGCCAAGTGTCCGACCACCTTGTCAAAACGGATTCAATATGACCCGCACCTATTTGCCCGGCATCCTTGCCATGGCGGCCATCGTTGTCGCCTCCAATATCCTGGTTCAGTTCCTGTTCGGCCAATGGCTGACCTGGGGCGCCTTTACCTATCCTCTGGCCTTTCTCGTCACCGATGTGATGAACCGCGTTTACGGCGTAACGGCGGCGCGCCGGGTCGTGCTCGTGGGCTTCGTCGTTGGCGTTGCCTGCTCGTTGATCGGAACTCAGATCAGCGGCGAGTTTGGCCCGCTCGTGACCCTGCGCATCGCGGTCGGGTCTGGCGTTGCGTTCCTGACCGCACAGCTTCTGGACGTGGCCATATTCAATCGCCTGCGTGAAGGAACCTGGTGGCGTGCGCCGCTCGCTTCGACGCTGATAGGCTCGACCGTCGATACCGCGCTGTTCTTCACTATTGCGTTCTCGGCCAGCCTGAGTTTTGTCGAGCCCGCAAACGACGTGAGCTGGGCGACAGAGGCTCTTCCCGTTTTGGGTATCGGCCCCATTGCACCGCTCTGGGTATCGCTTGCCCTGGCTGACTGGACAGTCAAATTGTCTCTGGCCCTGGCGGCACTGGTTCCCTTTCGCGTGATCGTTTTGCGCCTGCGTCCAAACCTTGCATAAAATGTTTTGACATATACAAAATCTGTGGCAGGCTACCTTCAACAGCAACCAAGTGAAAGGAGGTGGTCCAGTGTCCAGAGGATATTTGGAGCGAGGTGTCGGAGCAGGTTTGGAGGTTTCAGACTAAGGCAGTCCTTGGCTGAAACACGTCCGGGCCAGGAGTTTATTCTTCGGCCCCACCTCCTAGTTCTCGAAGGGCCGTCCGGTGGGCGGCCCTTTTCGATGCCGGTGTCGCCCCTGTGCGCGCTGCCAAGAATTCGGCTAAAACTTTCACAATACTTTCTGATCCAAATACTTAAAAAATGCTGACCGTAACGCCCGAAATCACCATTCAGGACTGGGAACTGACCGAGCACTTCGTACGGGCCTCCGGTCCCGGCGGTCAGAATGTGAACAAGGTCGCTTCTGCCGTTGAACTGCGGTTCGAAGCGGCCCGATCTCCAAACATTCCCGCACCGGTAAAAACCCGCCTCAAACGGCTTGCCGGACGGCGGTGGACGCTGGAGGGGGCGATCGTGCTGCAAGTGGACGAAACCCGCAGTCAGGTTCGCAACCGCGAGATCGCGCGGCAACGGCTTTGCGATCTGATCCGCAAGGCGACAATCGTGCCAAAGCGCCGGATCAAGACCAGGCCCACCAAGGGCAGCATCCGGCGCAGGCTGGACGGCAAAACCCAGCGCGGCACGATCAAGACCTTGCGCGGAAAGATTACCGACAGCGAATGACAGAAACACTCACCGAACGCCGCGCCCGCCTCTTGGGGCCGAATGTTCCGACCTTCTACGACCGACCGCTTCACATCGTGCGGGGACAGGGCGTCTGGCTTTGGGATGCCGGTGGGAAAAGGTATCTCGACTGTTACAACAACGTGCCCCATGTCGGGCACGGCCATCCTCGTGTGGTCGAAGCGATGACAACCCAGGTGCGGATGCTCAACACGCACACCCGGTATCTGCACGAAGGTATACTTGTTTATGCCGAGGCGCTGACCGCTACGATGGGACACGAGCTGAAACAGGTCATCATGGTCTGCACCGGGTCAGAGGCCAATGATATCGCACTGCGCATGGCCCAGGCGGCAACGGGCCAGATCGGTATCATTGCGACCGACAGCACTTATCACGGCAACACCGCGACTGTGTCGCAACTGTCAACGCGCCGACCCCCGATTGGTGGCTACCCGCCCCATGTCAGGCTGGTGCCGGCACCTCATGGCGGTATGACCCCAGCGCAATTTGCGGGGCATATCCGCGAGGCAATTGCTGACCTTTCCGCACGCGGCATTGGGCTTTCTGGCATGATGCTGTGCCCGGTATTCGCCAACGAGGGCCTGCCCGACATCGCCCCCGGCTTCTTTGACGAAGCCGCGTCTGTCATCCGCGCTGCCGGTGGCCTTGTGCTGTGTGACGAGGTGCAGCCGGGTTTTGGCCGCTGCGGGTCGCATTTCTGGGGTCACGACTGGCTGGGGATAGCGCCGGACGTGGTCACGCTCGGCAAACCGATGGGCAATGGCTATCCCGTTGCCGGTGTCGTGGCGCGGCCCGATGTGATGTCCGCTTTTCGCGAAGCTTTCGGCTACTTCAACACATTTGGGGGCTCTCCGGTGGCTGCTGCAGTGGCCCATGCAGTTCTGAATGTGATTGCGGAAGAAGGCTTGCAGCAGAACGCACAGGAAACCGGCACCTATATGCTTGGGCAGCTGCGCGGTCTTGACCACCCGTTCATCCATTCGGTTCGCGGGCGCGGGCTGTTTTTCGGAATGGAGTTTAGGGATGACGGAAATGCGCCCGCAGGTGCGTTTTGCGATGATGTGGTCGAGCGGATGGTCGCGCGTGGCATTCTTGTGAACCGGGTCGGAAAGGACCGGCACATCCTGAAAATGCGCCCGCCGATGCCGTTCCAGCGCGACCACGCCGATTTGGCTGTCAACACTTTGAGCGACGTGCTCGCAGACATGCCGCGATGAGCGATCTGCAAACGATGGCACGTGAAGCGCTGGCGATCTGGGGCGGCGGTCCCGAACCGAGCCTGATAAGCCACCGCGAGAACGCAGTTTATGATGTTCGGATCGGCGGAGTTCACCGTGCGGCGCTGCGCCTGCACCGGCCGGGTTATCGCACCGACGCGCAGATTCGGTCCGAACTTCACTGGGCCACCGCTCTGGCACAGGCAGGGATTCCGGTGCCGCAGGCCGTTCCTGCGTCTGATGGCGAGGTGCTGAGATGGTTGCCCGACGGCCATGCCGTGTCCGTGCTCACCTGGGTTGAAGGCACACCGATCGGCAGCCGGGATGACTTCCTCATCGGAAATACCGACGAGATGTATCGGGAACTGGGTGCCCTGCTGGCCGACCTTCACGCGATCAGCGACGGTCTCGACCTGCCACCGGAATTCGAACGCCCCAAATGGGATCGGGAGTCGTTCACCGGACCGAACCCGGCCTGGGGCCGGTATTGGCAACATCCCGACCTCGCTTCGCACGAGAGCGGCGAGCTTCTGGCCGCGCGGGACAAGGCTGACCAGGTGTTGCGCGAAGTTGATCTCGACAGTGGACTGATTCACGCCGATGTCCTGCGCGAGAACGTGTTTCGCACATCGCAGGGGCTGACCCTGATCGACTTTGACGACAGCGGGATCGGCTATCGCCTGTACGATCTGACAACCGCAGTGTGTCAGGAAGCTGATGCACCCGATCTGGACCGCGCTTCTGCCGCCCTTCTTTCGGGGTATCGCAGCAAGCGGACACTGCCAAAGACGGACGCCGCGCTGCTTCCCATGTTCCTGATGCTGCGGGCTTTCATGTCACTTGGCTGGGTTATGCCGCGACTCGCTCCGGGCGATCCGCGTCACGCCGTCAACAAACAGCGCGCACTCGACGCTGCCCGGGCGTTTCTGGACGGCAAATCAGTGCTCGATGCAGACGGTTAGACGACCACTTCCACCGGTTTCTGTTCCCCGACCCCGAATACGCGCTTGTACCGCGCGATTTCGGTTTCCGGTCCCATGGCCTTGTTGGGGTTGTCCGACAGTTTGACGGTTGGCCGACCGTTGGCCGAGACTGCCTTGCAGACCAGCGAGAAGGGCGACAATGCATCGCCGGGCACGAGACCGCGAAAGTCGTTTGTCAGCAGGGTGCCCCAGCCAAAGGACACGCGAACGCGTCCGGTGAATTTCGCGTGCAGTTCGGCGATCTTGTCCACGTCCAGCCCATCCGAAAAAATCACCAGTTTCCGGGTCGGATCCTCGCCCCGGCTGCGCCACCATTCGATGGCAATCTCTGCCCCCTCAGCGGGGTCGCCGCTGTCGATGCGAATGCCGGTCCAGCCGGCCAGCCAGTCCGGTGCGCGATCAAGAAAACCCTTTGTGCCGTAGGTGTCAGGCAGGATGATCCGCAGATTGCCCACATGCTCCTCGTGCCAGTCTCGCAACACATCATAGGGAGCGCGCGCCAGTTCCTCGTCCGTTTCGGCCAGGGCCGCATAGACCATGGGCAACTCATGGGCATTTGTGCCGATGGCCTCGACCTCGCGCCGCATGGCGATCAGGCAATTGGATGTGCCGACGAATTTCTCCCCCAGACCCTCCTGCATCGCCTGGACGCACCAGTCCTGCCACATGAAGGAATGACGCCGACGGGTTCCGAAATCAGCGATACGCAAATCTTCGATACCGCGCAGCTTTTCGACTTTCTGCCAGAGTTTGGTCATAGCCCGCGCGTACAGCACCTGAAGCTCGAACTTGCCCATGCCTGACAGGACTGCCCGCCCGCGCAACTCCATCAGGACCGAAAGCGCGGGAATTTCCCACAGCATGACCTCGGGCCAGGCACCTTCGAACGTCAATTCGTACTGATCGCCCCGGCGTTCCAGATGGTAGGGTGGCAATTGCAGCCCTTCGAACCATTCGATGAAATCCGGGCGGAACATCTGCCGCCGTCCATAAAACGTGTTGCCCCGCAGCCAGGTGCTTTCCCCGCGGCTGAGAGACAGTCCCAGAATATGGTCAAGCTGTTCGCGCAGCTCACCCTCGTCGATCAGATTGGCCAGCGGGATATGTGTCGAACGGTTGATAAGGCTGAATGCCACTTGCGTGTCGCGGTTGTTGCGAAACACCGATTGGCACATCAGAAGCTTGTAGAAATCCGTGTCGATCAGGGACCGCACAATCGGATCAATCTTCCATTTGTGATTGTAAACGCGAGTTGCGATGTCCATGGACAAATCCTTTTCCGCCCCGTTAGAACAAACCGGACATGGGATGGGCAAGAGCGGCGGATCAGCGCGCCTTCGAGATGCCCTGAGCGGTGCGTTTTCGTTCCGCGTCCAGGGACTTCGGCCTGTGCCGGGCGGATTTGAGTGTGGTTTCCAGATCGCTGCCCGAGATCGCCGATTGCGCAGTTTCCGCCAGGGAGAAGGTCGAAACGCGTTTCAGCCCCTTCAGCGCGGCGCGGGAAAGGGCGAGGGCGGCGAGATAGGTTACATAGGCCCCCATGACGCCAGAACCCGTCGCGTTTTGACCAATTGCAATGGCCTCGCAGGCACTGACATCGGTCGAAACGTAGCTGCGGCAGATCATCGGCCGAACGTCATAGGCCCGACACTTGCGACTGACAGGGTCAAGCGCGGGGCAGGCTTTCGGGTGCCAGCCGCGACCATCGGTTTGGCCGGATTGATGGGCGAGCGCGTCGTGAAGGCGACCCGCTTCTGCCTGCGAGATTGTGCCGCCGTCCTCGCCGTTCAGAATGCAGCAAAAGGCACAACCCTCGGCGCAGGCAAGGCCATCCGGGGGCTTCTGACTCTGCAATTCGATGAAGCCGATTTGAAGCGCGCCCGATCCATCTGCCAGCGCGGCTGCGATCCCGGCGAAATCCTGGCCCTGGTTCGCGGCACTGTCGACAAAGACCAGCAGAATGCGACGTGCGCGTTCGACCACTTCGGCCTGGGTTCCGGCAACACGGACTGTCCCGATAGCGGCCCTCAACCCCGCCAGATCGCGTGGCGGCCCTTTCGGTCTAGGCAAGGGTCACCCCTGCCGAGACCATGCCGGACTCAGCCGCTGCGAGCGATCCGTCAAAATCAATGGCGCGGCAGTGATCCAGCAGCACGGTCACGTCAAAGCCCAGCTTCGCCGCATCGACGGCTGAGTAGTTCACGCAGAAATCTGTGGCGAGCCCGACCAGTGTCAGACTGTCGATACCCCGTGTCCGGCAGTATCCTTCCAGCCCGGTCGGTGTCGTGTGATCGTTCTCGAAAAATGCCGAGTAGCTGTCGATGGCCGGGTTGAAGCCCTTTCGAATGACAAGATCGGCCCGGTCGGTGTCGAGGTCGCCCTGAAACGCAGCGCCATTCAATCCCCGAATGCAGTGATCGGGCCACAACACCTGCGGGCCATAGGGAAACTGCACCACGCTCATCGGCGCGGCACCGGTATGGGACGAGGCAAAGGACGAGTGGCCCGCCGGATGCCAGTCCTGTGTCAGGATCACGACGTCGAACCGGTCCATCAGCGCGTTGATCCCCGGTACGATCTCGTCGCCTTCCGCGACGGCCAATGCGCCGCCCGGACAGAAGTCGTTCTGAACGTCGATCACCAGCAAGGCATGTGTCACGGCGCGGCTCCATTCCCAGTTTGCGGCTACCCTAAGCCTTGCCGCGCCGGGCGCAACGGCGTATCTGGCGCGCCATGTTCACCATCGCCGCGCTTTACCATTTCACCCGGTTCGACGACCCCGCCGCACTGATCCCTGCGCTGAAAGCGTTGGGGGAACGTCACGATGTTCGCGGCTCGCTTCTGATCGCCCGCGAAGGCATCAACGGCACGATTGCCGGACCCCGCCCTGGAATCGATGCGATGTTGGCCGAAATTCGCGCCTTGCCCGGTTGCGCCGACTTGGTCTGGAAGGAGAGTACGGCAACCGACGCCCCGTTCGGTCGGCTGAAAGTGCGGCTGAAACGAGAGATCGTCACCATGGGGCAGCCCGATGTCGATCCGACCTGCGCGGTGGGTCAGTATGTCGAGCCTGCCGACTGGAACGCCCTGATCTCGGCGCCCGATGTCGCGGTCATCGACACGCGCAACGACTACGAGGTCGCCATCGGGACATTTCGCGGCGCAGTCGATCCGCAGACCGAGAGTTTTCGTGAATTTCCGAATTGGTGGGAAGAAAACAGAGACCGCTTTCACAACAAGCGGATCGCCATGTTTTGTACCGGCGGTATTCGGTGTGAAAAATCGACGAATTACCTGATGGGGCAGGGGATCGACGAGGTCTATCACCTTAAAGGCGGCATCCTGAAATACCTTGAGGATGTGCCCGAGCAGGACAGCCTGTGGGACGGCGCGTGTTTTGTGTTCGACGAGAGGGTGTCGGTCAAACATGGTCTTGCCGAGGGACCGCATTCCTTGTGCCGGGCCTGCCGTCGCCCGCTTGAACCGCAGGATCTTGAACGGGTGGAGTTCGAAGCCGGAGTCAGTTGCCACCACTGCCTGAGCGAACACAGCGATACGGATCGCGCGCGTTTCCGCGAGCGCCAGAAGCAGATCGGACTGTCGCGAAGCCGGGGCGAGCAGCATTTGCCCGGACGGGTCTGAATGCCCGTTGCGCTCGCCTCGCTGAAAGACCTGGGCGCACTGCCGTTCGATCAGCTTATCGACGCGCGCTCTCCGTCTGAATTTGCCGAAGATCACATCCCCGGCGCGATCAACCTGCCCTCGCTGAACGATTCCGAGCGCGCGGAAGTCGGCACAATCTACGTTCAGGTCAGCCGGTTTGATGCCCGCAAAATTGGCGCGGCCATGGTCGCGCGCAACATCGCGATGCATCTGGAAGGGGCCTTGAAAGAGATGGACGGAGCCTGGCGTCCGCTCGTCTACTGCTGGCGCGGCGGGCAACGCTCAGGCGCCTTTGCCTCTTATCTGAAACAGATCGGATGGCGGGCAGACACGTTGGACGGCGGGTACAAAACCTATCGCCGGCTTGTGAACGCCGTCTGCCATCGCCATCCGTTTCCAGGTCCCGTCGTCCTGCTGGACGGCAATACCGGAACCGCGAAAACCGAACTGTTGACTCGTCTGGCAGAGCGTGGAGTGCAGGTGCTGGATCTGGAAGGAGCGGCAAATCACCGGGGATCGGCTTTCGGCGCGCGCGTGGGGGGGCAGCCCAGCCAGAAGATGTTTGAAGGAAGGCTGGCAGAAGCCATGGCCGGTTTCGACCCGCACAAGCCGGTGGTGATCGAGGCAGAAAGCAGCAAAGTTGGCGCGTGCATCGTACCGCCTTCGGTATGGGCCGCGATGCGCAAAGCTCCCCGAATCTCGCTCAGTGTTCCGGTTGCGGCGCGCACGGAGTATCTGGTCGAAGCCTATGATGACCTTTGGGAAAACCCCGAGGGTCTGGCACAGGGTATCCAGGCCCTGAAACCGTTGCAGAAGTCAGAGACGATTGAACGTTGGCAACGATTTGTGGCCGAGGCGAATCATCCCGCTTTTGTCCGCGAACTGATCGAATTGCACTACGATCCGCGATATGGCCGCAAGCGAGAGGCGAAGGCGGGCAAGGTCTTGCACTCGGACCGTCTGGACCGCCCATCTCTGGACCGGCTTGCCGAGCAGATCGAGCAATCCCTCAGCGAAATGATACGCCCGGCGTCTGGATGATTTCTCCAATATGAAGCGCCCCCGGGATCTGTTGCAGAACTTGCGGCAGGGCATCGGTGGGCACCGCAGCCAACATCCCGCCGCAGGTTTGCGGATCGAACATCAGCGCCTGCCGCTCGTCCTTGGGCTCCAGATCGGGAACCGCCTCGACATTGTTAAGAAAAATGGACGAGCGATGCCCGGCTTCTGAACATGCAAGCGCACCGCCGAAAAGTGCGACTTTCTGAGGCCAGAGTTGCGCGCCAACGCCGCTTGCCAGACACATCCGGTGCAGGTGTCCGGCCAGTCCGAATCCGGTTACATCCGTCATGGCATGGGCGAATTTGGCAAGTCCTTCGGCGGTTTTCGATTGCGGGCTGGTCATTGTTTTCAGCAATTGAACGATGTCCTCTCCCCGCGCCTGCCCCAGCATTTCGGCGGCCAGCAGAACTCCCGACCCGATGGGGCGTGTCAGGACCAGTTGGTCGCCGCTTACCGCGCCGGATTGCGGCAATGCGCGCCGGGCCAGGCCGGTGATTGCGAATCCAATGGTCAACTCGCTGCCAAGCGTGGTGTGCCCGCCGACCAGATCTGCACCAAGCGGGGAAAAGATCGAGGCGGCCCCAGCGGTGATTTCGCGCAATGTGGCGGCCTGCATGGGGGGGGTCATGTGCGGCAGGATGATCGTGCTGAGCACAGCCTGTGGCTGTGCTCCCATGGCCCAGATGTCGCCCAGGGCGTGGCACGCCGCAATCAGGGCCATCTCATAAGGGTCTTCAGTGACTGCACGCAGGTGATCGGTCGTGACAACCTGCACCCCGTTTGCCGAGGCGAGAACCGCTGCATCGTCCCCCGCCGCCGACAGCACATCGGCGCGGCGCGGCGCTGGAAGCGCGTCCAGACCCGCCACCAGTGCCGGACTGCCAATCTTTGCGCCGCATCCCCCGCAGAGCGGTTTTTCCGCCAGGAGGCTTCGCACTCCAACGGCGACTTCACCGATAATCGGGGAGGGGCTCATGTCCGGGTAGTCAGTAAATTTAGCCATGAACTTTCGGTCGATGCGGTCCTTCAGCTTCCAGCTACCCGGTCCTGCAACGCGCAGGCCCGCCTTGTCGGCCAAAGCGCGCTTTTCCCCAAGCGAGATCAGTTTGAGATAATCTTTTTGCGGTCTGTACGCGCTCTTCTTTCCGGCACCCAAAGCGGCGCG
>Ga0316205_10005179_pt1 | contig 10952 bp, 9 predicted proteins | sample 3monthpyrite_MG_FD_204941 | JGI IMG/M metagenome (GOLD analysis project Ga0316205, IMG submission 204941) | Microbial mat bacterial communities from mineral coupon in-situ incubated in ocean water Damariscotta River, Maine, United States -... | ecosystem: Environmental > Aquatic > Marine >...
CGTTTTCAGAAAACGGTCGAGGAGCTGGGTTTATTGCAACCACCTAACCGCACAGCACGCACTGAAGAAGAAGCCATGAAGCTGGCGTTGGAAATTGATTTTCCCCTGGTGGTTAGACCATCCTATGTTTTGGGTGGCCGAGCTATGGAAATTGTTTATTCGGAAGAAGATCTGGCGCGTTACATGCGTGAAGCCGTTCAAGTGTCGAATGAATCTCCCGTGTTACTGGATCATTTTCTGGACAATGCCGTTGAAGTTGACGTCGATGCGATTTGTGATGGTGAAGATGTACTGATTGGTGGCATCATGGAACACATCGAGCAGGCTGGAGTGCATTCAGGCGATTCAGCTTGTTCATTACCACCCTATACATTGAGCGCTGAAGTACAAGATACGCTAAGGGAACAAATGCGAGGCATGGCTCATAGCCTGAAAGTAGTTGGTTTAATGAATGCACAGTTTGCTATACAGGACGGTAAGGTTTATATCATTGAAGTTAATCCACGTGCTTCGCGTACTGTCCCCTTTGTTTCCAAAGCCATTGGCAAACCGTTGGCGAAAATTGCGGCACGTTGTATGGTAGGGCAGACACTCAAACAGCAAGGCATGACAAAAGAAATAGTGCCGCCTTATTTTGCAGTGAAGGAAGCAGTTTTCCCGTTTGTTAAATTCCCGGGAGTTGATCCTTTACTAGGACCAGAGATGAAATCTACGGGTGAAGTGATGGGGATTGGTCGTACATTCGGCGAAGCATTCAGTAAAGCTCAAGCAGGTGCAGGTGCGGATTTACCTAAAAATGGCCGCGCTTTTGTTAGTGTGCGTGAGCGCGATAAAGATACGGTTATTGATGTTGCTCGGCAATTGGATAGTCTAGGTTTCAAGCTGGTCGCAACCAGTGGTACAGCGAAGGTGATAGAGGCTGCCGGCATTGCTGTTGATTCAATCAATAAGGTAGGTGAAGGGCGACCACATATCGTAGACGCCATCAAAAATGATGAGATTGATCTCATCGTCAATACCACGGAAGGAAAACAAGCGATCGCTGATTCTTACACGATTCGTGGTGCAGCCTTGCAACACAAAGTTGCTTATACGACCACCATCGCAGGAGCGAAAGCAACTTGTCTGGCTCTGCAACAAATGGATAATGAAATGGTGTATGTGCTACAAGACTTGCATAAGGAGGTTCAAAAATGAGCAAGGTTCCTTTAACTAAACAAGGCGCAGATGTTATGCGTGAAGAGTTGAGAAAACTCAAGAATGAAGACAGACCCCGTGTCATAGCAGCCATTTCTGAGGCCAGAGCGCATGGTGATCTGAAAGAAAATGCTGAATATCATGCTGCCCGTGAAGAACAAGGGTTTATTGAAGCCAGGATTGCTGATTTTGAAGGTAAGCTGTCCAACGCTCAAATTATCGATATCTCGCAAATTACGCCTACTGGTAAAGTTATTTTCGGCGTGACTGTTTTGCTATCTGATGAAGATTCGGGTGATGAATTGACGTACACAATAGTCGGTGAAGACGAGGCGGACATCAAAGAGGGTAAAATTTCTATCGGATCTCCCATTGCACGTGCCCTTATAGGGAAAATGGAAGGCGATGTTGCTGCGGTGAAAACTCCCGGTGGAGACCGTGAGCTGGAAATTGTTGAAGTGCGACACGGCTAAGCAATCCCATTGAATAATCAATATTTGGCTTACGGCGAAAAAATACTACTGACTTTATGGGTCGGTGGGTTGTGGTTTGCTGGTTATGTCGTCGCACCTGTTTTATTTCAAATGCTCGACAAGTCAACGGCTGGAATGGTGGCCGGACAAGTGTTTACTATCAGTAGTTATCTGGGTTTGTTTTGTGGTGGCTTTCTGTTGCTTAGTTTGTGGTTTAGTCCCGCGGCAGAGCAGCGTGTAGGTTTTAGGCTGTGGATGATAGTGGCCATGTTGTGCATTATTTCAATTGGCCAGTTTTTATTGACGCCTATGATGGCGGAACTCAAACAGACGGGTATTATCGAGGGTAGTGAAAACGCTACGAATTTTGCACGTCTTCACGGGTTTTCTTCGATACTGTTTCTAATCAATAGTATACTGGGGCTGGTACTCATCGTTGTAGGAATAAGGCCTGCTCGATAATTTCAGGCTTTGGGTAGTTGTATTTTAGGGTCTTTTGCAGGCCGGTATATAATCACAACATGACCAATAATTTGTACCAGTGATGCATCCATGTTTTCACAAATAGTGTCAGCCATGGTTTTGATATCGTCGCGTTCAGCTCCGCTGATGCGTATTTTGATAAGCTCATGGTGCGATAGAGCACCTTCGATTTCGTGCATGACGCCTTCAGATAAGCCGGCATTTCCTGCACTTACAACCGGTTTTAATTGATGTGCGTTTGCACGTAAAAATTTTCTTTGTTTATTGGTTATCATGAAAAACAACAGTCACCAGGACACGATTAAAGGGAAAGCAAGTCTAGCACGCAAGCGCAGGCATTTAACAGTTTCTGCCAGTCCTTTCAATGGCGTCAAGCTGGATTTGGCGATCATTATTGTTCTCGCCGTTATACTTTTAGTGGTACTCCCTCGATTAGTGGATAACTATGCCACTCAAATTATCTATTTGGGCGGGTTTGGAATCTTGTCGATGATCTGGTTGATCGTGCGATCACGGCGGATACTGCATTCTTTCCAGTCATCAAACCAGGGTGAAGACGATCAAGAAACGTAGCAAGAGCAGCCAGCGCTGGATGAAAGAGCATTTCGATGACGAGTATGTGCGTAAAGCTCAACAGAAGGGATATCGTTCCAGAGCCGTTTTCAAGTTGGAGGAAATTCAGCAAAAAGACCATCTAATCAAACCAGGTATGGTCGTGGTTGACCTTGGGGCGGCGCCAGGTGGATGGTGCCAGTATGCGCATGAAATACTGGGTAAAAATGGACGTATCGTAGGGATGGATATTCTACCCATTGAACCCATGGATGGCGTTGAGTTGTTAGAGGGCGATTTTCGCGAACAGGCTGTGATGGATGAATTACTAGATACCCTTAATGGACAAGCCGTTGACCTTGTAATTTCTGATATGGCACCCAATATAAGTGGACAGAGTGCCGTTGATCAGCCTCGTGCTATCTATCTCTGTGAGCTGGCACTGGATTTTGCCAGGCAGGTACTTAAGCAAAATGGTGATTTATTGATCAAAGCTTTTCAGGGCGCTGGCTACCCTGAGCTGGAACGATCGATGAGAAAAGATTTTAACAAGATAATTGTAAGAAAACCAAAGGCTTCTCGAGCACGCAGTCGGGAGGTTTATATTCTGGCCAGAGGCTTTAATTTGTAGTATGTTTAAAGTATTAATAGGGTTTTGATTTACAAGTAAATATAGAGTCATTGTGAGGATAGGGAAGCAGCCTGTTGATTGAAGTCAGGTTGGCATGGGTCGCTACACTCACAATGACTCGTTGCTATGTAAAGACGCTATGATTTTATGCATAACAAGCATTCTGCAGTTGATTTGAGGATTGAATTTTGAATGATATGACAAAAAACATCATACTTTGGGTGGTTATTGCAATCATCCTGATGTCTGTGTTTAATCAGTTTGGACCAACAACCGGAAATTACCAGCAACCGACCTATTCACAATTTCTGGAACAGGTTAGAGGTGGTCAGGTAAGCAAAGTCGTCGTGACTGGGCGTGCCGTCAAGGGTGAATTCAGCAATGGTCAGCAATTCCTCACTTATTACCCTGCGGGTGATGAAAAAGGCTTATATAAGGATTTGTTTGAGCACAATGTCAATGTAGAAGCCAGTCCGCCTGAGCGTCCTTCAATCTGGCAAACTATATTCATTTCATGGTTCCCGATGTTACTGCTGATTGGTGTATGGATATTTTTCATGCGGCAAATGCAGGGTGGCGGCGGAGGCCGTGGCGCCATGTCATTTGGTAAAAGTAAAGCCAGAATGCTGAGTGAAGATCAGGTAAAGATTAACTTCAGTGATGTTGCAGGAGTTGAAGAGGCCAAAGAAGAAGTGGCTGAACTCGTAGAGTTCTTGCGCGATCCGGGTAAATTCCAGAAACTTGGCGGCAAAATACCTCGTGGAGTGTTAATGGTCGGTTCTCCTGGTACCGGTAAAACCTTGTTGGCCAGAGCCATTGCTGGTGAAGCCAAGGTTCCATTCTTTACTATTTCAGGTTCTGATTTTGTTGAGATGTTTGTCGGTGTGGGAGCATCACGTGTACGTGATATGTTTGAGCAGGCCAAGAAACACGCACCTTGTATTATTTTTATCGATGAAATCGATGCTGTCGGTCGGCACCGTGGTGCGGGACTTGGCGGTGGTCATGATGAACGCGAACAGACTTTGAATCAGTTGCTGGTAGAAATGGATGGCTTTGAAGGTAATGAAGGCGTCATTGTTATTGCCGCAACTAACAGACCCGATGTGTTGGATCCAGCCTTGTTACGTCCTGGACGATTTGACCGTCAGGTAGTTGTTCCATTGCCAGATGTCAGAGGCCGTGAACAGATTCTTAAAGTACATATGCGCAAAGTACCGCTCGATGATGATGTGAAGCCTGCGCTGATTGCACGTGGTACGCCCGGGTTTTCAGGTGCTGATCTTGCCAATCTTGTTAATGAAGCTGCGCTGTTTGCCGCGCGTGCCAATAAACGAATGGTTGATCATCTGGATTTTGAGAATGCCAAAGATAAAATCATGATGGGCGCTGAGCGTAAATCCATGGTCATGAGTGAGGAAGAGAAAAAGCTTACCGCTTATCATGAAGCAGGGCATGCCATTGTGGGTTTGAGCTTGCCATCACATGACCCGGTATACAAAGTCACTATCATTCCACGTGGCAGAGCACTGGGAGTGACCATGTTCTTGCCAGAAGGTGATCGCTATAGCTACAGCAAGCAACGCCTGAATAGTCAGATATCGAGTCTATTTGGAGGCCGTATTGCTGAAGAGTTAATTTTTGGTGACGACTTCGTGACTACCGGTGCGCAGAATGATATCCAACGCGCTACTGAAATTGCTCGTAGCATGGTTACTAAATGGGGACTATCTGACAAACTGGGTCCCTTGTCTTACGGTGAGGAAGACGGAGAAGTATTCCTGGGTCATTCAGTGACTCAACATAAAAATATTTCTGATGGTACGGCTCATGATATCGATGAAGAAGTGCGTACTATCATTGATACCAACTATGTGCGTTCGGAAAAAATCCTGAACGATAATATGGATGTATTACATGCCATGGCAGATGCTTTAATGAAGTTTGAAACCATTGATCAGAGTCAGATTAAAGACCTGATGGACGGCAAGCCTCCGCGTCCTCCGGAAGATTGGCAGGAACCTGATGTGCCAAGCAGTGGTGGTAGTGCGAAGAATGAAGCCAAAGACGACAAAGACAAAGGCGCTTCTATCGGCGGCGCTGCAAATGAGCATTAAGATCAAGTAGTATTAAATTAAAGCCGGTAGTCATCTACCGGCTTTTTTTTGTACATGGAAGTGCTTATAACACGAGAAAAAAGTTTCAGGTTATTATAAATAGTAAAAATCGTTACAGTTGGTAATGACTCAAAGACTGATAATTTCTGAATACGGATAATAATCATTATAAAAGATAAAACATTGTTATGACTCACTTGAACTTTGCCGGAACCACTATCAACCTGAGCACTCCTAAAGTGATGGGGATTTTGAATGTCACGCCTGATTCATTTTCAGATGGCGGTCAGTACCTAAGCCTGGAAAAAGCCATTGCCCAAGCAGAAAGCATGGTGGAACAGGGCGCCAGTTTTATCGATATTGGTGGTGAGTCTACTCGACCCGGTGCTGATGCAGTCGATCTTGAAGAGGAAAGCCGTCGAGTACTGCCCGTCATTGAAGGCTTAAAGCAACGTGATCTTCCTGCCGTTATCTCAATTGATACCAGCAAGCCAGAACTGATGAAGCGCGCAGTCGAAGCAGGTGCGGGATTGGTGAATGATGTTAATGCTTTGCAGGCACCAACAGCGTTAGATGTAGTGGCAAATTTGAAAGTTCCGGTATGCCTGATGCATAAGCAAGGAGAGCCTCGTACCATGCAACAGGATCCGCAATATAATAATGTTGTCGAAGATGTTTGTCAGTTTTTGCAAGAAAGGGTGGGCGCTTGTGCTAAATCGGGAATCAAGAAACAAAATATCATCATTGATCCTGGATTTGGTTTTGGTAAAACGCTGGATCAAAATTTAAGTTTACTCAAACATTTACTGAGACTGGCAGCACTGGATTTACCTGTTTTAGTCGGTGTGTCTCGAAAAAGTATGTTTGGCACGCTTTTGGACAGGCCTGTGGAAGAGAGGTTGTCTGCCAGTATCGCTGCTGCTTATGCAGCGTTATCGGCGGGAGCCTCAATCATCAGGGTCCATGATGTAGAACAAACAATGGATGCTATTAAGGTGTTTTCTGCGATAGCTAATGCTGATTAAAGTTGAGTACGCTGTTTGCAATCAAATCGTGCTTGAAAGAATGATAGATAGTGTAGAATCCTCGATTGAACTAGGGAGGTCTGTTTAAATTGAATAGAAAATATTTTGGTACTGACGGTATCCGGGGTAAGGTCGGAGAACACCCTATTACACCAGAATTTATTATGAAGCTGGGTTGGGCAGTAGGGAAGGTTTTATCCAATGAAGATAATGGTAAAGTTATTATTGGCAAGGACACTCGTATTTCAGGCTACATGTTCGAATCTGCATTAGAGGCCGGCTTTGCTGCGGCTGGCGTCGATATCCAGTTGCTTGGCCCTATACCTACTCCAGCCATCGCTTACCTGACACGAACACTTCATGCCGATGCCGGCATTGTGATTAGTGCTTCTCATAATCCATATTTCGATAACGGCATTAAGTTTTTTTCTGCCGATGGAACAAAATTACCCGACGATGTCGAGTTGGAAATTGAGGCCATGCTGGATAAGCCAATGACCACCGTTGCCTCAGACAAACTGGGTAAGGCCGAACGAATGCTGGATGCTCGTGGCCGCTATATTGAGTTTTGCAAGAGTACTATTCCTTCCAGTGTTAATCTCAAGGAGATGAAAATAGTGGTGGATTGTGCTCATGGTGCAACCTATCAGGTGGCACCTAATGTCTTTGATGAAATTGGTGCTGAAGTCATCTCTTTAGGCGTAAAACCCGATGGTTTGAATATTAATCAGGACGTTGGCTCTACAAAACCCGAAGCCATGCGCGAAGCCGTTTTAAGAGAAGGGGCTAATGTGGGCATTGGTCTGGATGGTGATGGTGACCGCCTGATTATGGTGGATGAAAAAGGTGAAATCGTCGATGGCGACGAGATCCTGTTTATTATTGCGATGGATCGATTCAAACAAAAATCTTTCTCGGGTGGTGTTGTAGGGACATTGATGACCAACCTGGGTATGGAAATCGCGCTGCGTGAACAAGGCATTGATTTTCATCGGAGTAAAGTCGGTGACCGTTACGTCATGGAATTACTGAAAAATACTGACTCATTGTTGGGTGGAGAAGGCTCGGGGCATATCATTTGCCTGGATTGTCTGAGCACAGGAGACGGCACGGTGGCTGCGTTGCAGGTGCTGGCAGCGATGCAACAAAGCGGTAAAACCTTGAACGAGCTTAAAGCGGGTATGACCAAATACCCCCAGACTTTAATCAACGTCACCTTGTCACGTAGTATCGACCCTGCGACTGACGACAAAATAAACAATGCAATCAAGCAGGTAGAGAAAGAACTAGGCGATACTGGACGTGTATTATTACGCATGTCGGGCACCGAGCCTCTGCTGCGTGTCATGGTTGAAGGAAGAGATGAAGATAAAGTTGCCTTGTTGGCCAGACAGTTAGCCCAGGTAGTAGAGGATGTGGCGTCAGGCATCTGATATTTAACGGATCAAATGATTGATTTTTCTGGTAATTACCGGTAAGCTTGCCGGCATTTTATATCATAAGACTAAGGGAACCTCTGCGTTGGTGGTACTTGCTTGTCATAAGGCAACATGTACACGCATATGCAATTCTTGGCTATTAAAACACCTGTCATTGCGAGCGTTAGCGCGGCAATCTTTTGTTTTATCATTTATTGCCCTTATGCCCATCTTGCACCTTAAGTATTTAGAGGTTCTGTGAATAACACAGTGAATTGGAGAAGTATTCATGCGCACAAAGTTAGTAGCCGGTAACTGGAAATTAAATGGTTCCTTGGAAAGTATTCGGGAGCTGATCAAGGGATTACAGGCCGGGATGGATGCTGTTAAATCCGCAGGTGTTGCTGTATGTCCTCCTGCTATATTTATTCCGGAAGTCGCATCATTGGTAAAAGGGTCACGCATAGCCGTTGGCTCACAAAATATTTGTGAACAGGATTCAGGTGCCTATACCGGTGAAATTGCTGGCTCCATGTTAAAAGAATACGCTTGTGAATACGCGATTGTCGGGCATTCTGAACGTAGAAGCATCTATGGTGAAAGTGATGAAATGGTGGCTGAACGATTTGCTGCTGCACGCCGCAATGGTCTCAAACCTATTTTGTGTGTGGGTGAGCTTCTGGAAGAACGCGAACAGGGAATTACTGAAGAAGTTGTTGCTCGCCAGATTGATGCTGTTATTAAATTAGAAGGCATTCAGGCCTTTGCTGATGCCGTGATTGCCTATGAACCCGTCTGGGCTATTGGCACCGGTAAAACAGCGTCACCCCAGCAAGCACAGGATGTACACCAGTTTATTCGTGGCAAGCTGGCTGCTCTGGATGCTACAATAGCTGACAATATCGTCATACAATATGGTGGTAGTGTGAATGCCGGTAATGCCAATGAATTATTTGGTATGCCCGATATCGATGGTGGCCTGATTGGTGGTGCATCATTGAAGCCTGAAGACTTCCTGGCTATCTGTCAGGCAGCTGATTAAACGAGGAAAACCCATGCAATCTTTTTTACTGGTCGCGCAAGTGCTGATTTCAATATCGTTGATCGCGCTGATCTTGTTACAACACGGTAAAGGTGCTGATGCCGGTGCTGCCTTTGGTAGTGGCGCATCATCCACTGTATTTGGATCCACAGGCTCTGCTTCATTTCTCAGTCGATCCACGGGTATTTTAGCCACCTTGTTTTTTGCAGTGAGTCTGTCACTGAGTGTGATGGCGCACCGTCAGACTGAAGAACAAAACTTGCTGGAAAAATATGCGAATCCTACTGAACAAGAAGCAGTAACAAAATTGAAGGAAGGGACTGAGGCCACTACGACTGATGTGCCTGCTGTTCCAGCTAGCGATGTTCCTAATGTTCCCGTACCTCCTGCAGTTGAGTCAAAAACGGAAATTCCCGCAGCGCCCGCCGGTAGTAAGGAACCGTAACGTATAAGCCGATGTGGTGGAATTGGTAGACACGCCATCTTGAGGGGGTGGTAGCGTAAGCTGTGCCGGTTCGACTCCGGCCATCGGCACCATATTAATAAAGGTACTAGGTACTAGGTACTAGGTACTAGGTACTAGGTACTAGGTACTAGGTACTAGGTACTAGGTACTAGGTACTAGGTACTAGGTACTAGATGGCGATAACCTGATAGGGATTAGTTATCATTATCTTGTCATTCCTGTCTTGTGTAATCTTAATTTATATTATTTAATAAAAAAATTCATCAGTGTGGAAAATGAATCGTGAGAAAGCCTGATTTCATCATCATTGGTTGCCAAAAGGCAGGTACTACCTGGCTCTGGGGTATGTTAGACCAGCACCCAGATACTGACTTACCCAATAAAAAAGAAATTCATTATTTTGGCGGGTCTGAAATGCATGCGAAAGGCCGCGACTGGTATTATGATTACTTCCGGGATTTAGACGACACAAAAATAACCGGTGAGGCGTCTACAACCTATTATTACGATTATGTGCCTTACTGGCACAATGAGTCTTCAAAAATTGAATTTGATGACAGCCTGCCTCCCATTCCTGAAATGATCAAGGAAGAGATGCCGGATGTAAAAATTATTATATCTCTTCGTGATCCAGTAGACCGGGCCATTTCTGCATATCATCATTGGTTGAAAAAGAATTCAGATTTATCACCTTTCTGGGGTTTGAAAAAAACCGCACAAGAGTTACCAAAAATGCGTATTCTTGAATACGGGTTTTATGCAAAGTACCTGGAGTTCTGGCTGAAATATTTCGATAAAGAAAACATTCATGTTTCGATTTTTGAAGAAGATGTAATCAAGAATCCGGATGCAGCTATTCGTGAGTTGTATTCTTTTCTGGAACTCGATACAGATTTTCAACCTTCGCAGGTCCGTGACAGAAAAAATAAGAGCTGGACCTGGACCCGAGTGGTTGCTCGCTATGGTATGAAAAAAATACCCGTATTGGCCGAAAACCAACGCCTCGGTCGTTTTATCGACCGGCACGATATTTTGAAAAATAAATCCATTAAAAAAGAAGATATTGAATTTCTGAGATCACATTATCTGCCAGAAAAAGAAAAGCTGGAGTCCTTGTTGTCGAGAAAACTGGATATCTGGTCGTATGGTGAGAAGTATTTATAAATGTTATAACTGATATGCCTCTTAATTTACCCGGTTATTTAAACTTCCTGGACAGTATTTAACTCTACTCTATGTTTTGTTGCTTTTATTTTGTTTAAAAAGTGTTCAATCACTATGTAATCAAACGGTATCAATGGCATACTGTTTTTTTATGCCCCTAATAATACTGTAACTTTATGATTATTAATGTAATTATAAAAACCTCTAACTTGACAGTCGTTCACGAATTGGCCTAGACTGCATCGCATAATTAAATATCTGGACAAGTATCCAGTTATAACGATAAATAGTCTAATTCAATGAATAGTACTTTGATTTTCATTGAATTCTGGAGGAGAGTGAGTGCTGATGCTGGAGAATTATTTACCAATTCTTGTGTTTATT
>Ga0316205_10005182_pt1 | contig 10948 bp, 8 predicted proteins | sample 3monthpyrite_MG_FD_204941 | JGI IMG/M metagenome (GOLD analysis project Ga0316205, IMG submission 204941) | Microbial mat bacterial communities from mineral coupon in-situ incubated in ocean water Damariscotta River, Maine, United States -... | ecosystem: Environmental > Aquatic > Marine >...
ATCACTTTGGCAAGGCAGCGGAACGATGTTTTGTCAGCCAACCGACCCTGAGCGGTCAGATCAAGAAACTCGAAGAAGAATTAGGAGTAGCAATTTTTGAGCGCACCAATCGCTCGGTGGAGATTACCCAGGTCGGCGAGGAAATCCTGCGCCATGCGAGGCAGATGATGGACCAGGCCAATGCTATTCAGCAGCTGGCTCTTGCTCACCAGGATCCATTGGCAGGACCATTGCGTATTGGTGCAATTCCGACACTGAGTCCCTACCTGATGCCTTTAATACTGGCCCCCCTAAAAAAGCAGCATGCAAAGATGCAGCTGGTTCTTTCAGAAGAGCTGACCGATATCCTGTTGCAAAGGCTGCGCAACCATGAAATTGATGCTGCGCTGTTGGCCACAGCAGTAGACGAGCAGGATCTGGAAAGTATGTCGTTATTTGATGAGCCTTTCTGGGTGGCCTTTCCTCGCGAGCACGCCTTCTATGAAAAAGACAGGATTACCCGACGTGATCTTGATAAGGAAAATCTATTGTTACTGGCTGAGGGTCATTGCTTAGCGGAACAGGCCATGGATGTCTGTCATATGAAAGAACGACAAGTACAAGGTGAGATGGCCGATCTACGAGCCGCCAGCCTGGAAACCCTTATACCACTGGTTAGTGCCGGTTATGGCATCACCCTCGTACCGGCCCTCGCCATGCAAGGTTCCTGGACCAGTGGTAGCGGAGTGGTGGCCCAACCTCTGGCGGTGTCAGATGCATCACGGCGGGTGTCACTGGTGTTCCGCCACAGCTATCCAAGACGCGCTGCCCTACAGGCCTTTGCCGATATTATCCTCAACAATTTACCCAATACCGTGAAACTACTCGGTCAGGGGAAACCAAAAAGAAAGCCCCGCAAGAAAAAGTAATCACACCCTGTCACTCTGTGAGGGTCTCCACTCATCATCGTTAAAAACTATCATAACAGTAAGAACAAACGATTTTAACAATTCCGAATCAATCCCGATAATTATTCCCGAAGCCAACACAGTGTTTTTAACCTGGTTGATACGGAACAAGAAATCGAAACGGATGTTGCCCAGGCGGTGTAAAGAATAATTTTGGTTTTTTTCAACAGGAGAAAACGCAATATTCGAGAATAAAGACGGTCATAAAGTACCACAGGTGTTCATTCACGGTGATTACATCGGTGGTTCAAAAGACCTGGAGCAGTACATGCAGGGTGTTAAAGCAGCCTAAGTGTATTTGCGAAACTTCCTCTGTGTGCATGGCCCGTGTACACAGTCTAACCCCCAAGGGCATGTTTTGGTGGCTCATCTTTGAGCCACCTTTTTTTAAAAAGTTATGAATAAGTGGTATCCGGAACAGTAGGGCAGGTAGATGACAAAATAACAACCTTATAATATGCCGATGCAATATCTATAAACAGGAATTGAAATGTCCACAATGAAAATTAACATTCGCCCCGCTAAACACGAAGATCTCGATAACATCAATCGCGTAATCGAGGCAGCGATAATGACATGGAACCTTCCGGAACGAGTTAAAAGGCTATCATTATCGAGCTATCTCTATACTTCTATTGATTTCGATCATCTGGATATAGTGGTTGTTGAAGATGATTCACACGGGATAGTTGCTATTGCAGCATGGGAACAAGCGGACGCTAACGATGTTCCTGATGGTAAAACAGCCCTGTTATTACATGGCATTTATGTTCATCCATTACACCAGCGTCAAGAGATAGGTCAGCAGCTATTGAAGCGAGCAGAGCAGGCTGTGCTGCAACATCATTTCGATGCGTTATTGGTAAAGGCACAAACCGGAGCTGAGGGTTTTTTCCTGAAACAAGGTATGAGTCTTTTACCTGTCGAAAATACCGAACGGCATTATGCGAGCCGTTACTGGAAGAGTGTTGCGGCAAATAGCGTCACCACACAGAGTGACTTGTAGTCTGATTTCGCAGCTGAGTATCATGTTATTTTTTTATATGGTCGGGGCGAGAGGATTTGAACCTCCGACCCCTTCGTCCCGAATGATTTTTGAATGTTAGTGTAATCAACGGCTTATTATTTAAGCCTTTGAAAACACGTTACTTTCGGACACCTTGGATACCGCCCAATCACTACACGAATACCTAGCAACTGTCCCAAAAGTGTCCCATAAACGCATCGGTTTTAAACGCAGCAGACCTGATTAAGGAATGTTCATACAAGTGCGAAAACCATTGCAATTTCACATTCAGTAACACACTTTACATAAGGAATTGGGTATAAGTACATATATATGGAATAGTTATTCAGAGGGAAGAGACAATGGGGAATGTTGTAATCAATGGGCGGACCGCCGTTCACGCAGGAAGCGGGGGCATACTCAAGACTTCAGATGTATGTAAAACACCGGGAAAATGTCGCCCACGCAACTACACCAACATCGCTAAATCCATGGATTCTGCCAAAACCGCCAGTACCGTCATTATCAATGGCAGTCCTGCCTGCCATAAAGACTCCATCTTTGCCGTGAGCACCGGTGATGAGCCTGGTTCATGTGGTGGCGTGAGTTCCGGCACTATCAAACAAAAAGCAGAATTCATTACTGCCTCCAATAATGTCTTTTTTGAAGGCAAGCCGGCTACTCGGCAAAATGACCTAATGGTCTCCAACAATCGTAATACCCCACCGGCACCGGTGCAACAGCCCGGTGCAGCGCAACCGCCATCATTAAGTCCGAAGGGGGCGGGGAGTTTGGAAGAGACCGAGAATTACAGCGCGGGAAGCAATCTAGCCGGTGGGGACGCCGATTTACTCAACGGCTTAGTTGAAATCACCAAGCCAGAATCGTAAGCGTAATAAAGCAAAGAAAAGGGAATTTAAAATGAGTCGCCAAGCCGTATTAGGGGAACTCCCCGTTAATGACAATTCCGATCCAACGGGAAAAGGACGTCGCTTAAATTTTAGTTGCGCTACATCAGACGAAGTTGCGGCTCATCTAAAACTGGAAGATGCGTTAGGTGGTGAACCCATCCGCATCCCCTTGACACGAAAGATGACGCCGGTGCGCAACGAGAACATACCGGAAGAATGGGCAACGATTCTGACCCCGGCGCGGTTTTGTCGAAAACTAAACATTGATGTCCAGCCCCATCACCCCAGAGATGCTAAACCTAAAAAGTTTACACGGCTCAACAACGACAACTGGTTATACATTTATGTCAATGGTTGCTTGTGGCGTGAACTACAGATAGAGCGGCATCGGAGTGCCACGTATTATAAAGACGTAAACCTGGAACATTACGAAGAACACGAAAATCAGGATAATCGAATTGCCTCAGGGCAGCGTGTTAATCGCGTTGTGTTACCCATTAAGCTTGAAAACAAGGAAGTGACGGTCGAAGTAGCCTATTCCGATATCCAATGGTCGTGGGCACGTGTGCAGTCGCTGGGTGGCATTGCACCCGAAGGCGTTAAGCGTAAAGTCTGGTTTCCAGACGAGCATCCCGTCAACCCCAAAGGTAAGGACTTACGCAATGACCGAATGCAAACCCTGCCTTTGTTAAAAGGTTATGCTAATGCCTTTAGTCAAACCGTTGGGGATGTCATCCCCATCGAGGAATGTAATCTCTATGAGTTTCGACTAGATGATGGCAAGAAATTTCCGTTTATTGCCTTGAATAACTATATTCAAGATGCGTTAGATCTGGCTCAGTCACATCAACAAAGCTGGCTGGACATGGAAAACTACATAGCTGAAATTAGCAATCCAAATAATGTCGATAAACACCCGTTATCACCGTGGTTCGATTCAGCCGTATTGGCAAACCAATACTTTTTTGTCGAGCATCCGGATGTCTTAGCAGAGAATCTTCCAAATACAGTTAATCAACCTGTTGCCTGTACTACAGATGAAACTAAAGCAAAAGAGAGGAAGAAGCTGGAAAAAGCAAAAAAACAACGGGAAAAATGGAAAAGTAAACTATCGTTAGAGGACATTCAATCGGCCTTAGGCACAAAAGAACGTTCGAATCTTCGGGGTGAGATTATTACTCGAAAAAATTATCTGGCGAATTTCCTGGATGAATCCAATCCAAATTTGAAATATTTTATTGCAGCGCTTGATGACTTTATAACGCGTCCGCCAGTTGACGAAAACAAGCCAGACGATCCATTTGATGCAGCATGTGTGTATGAGTTATCTGATGCCATATGTGCTCGTTTAGGGGATTATATTTATAGTCTAGACCTGGCCTATGAGACCACTCCTCCCGATGCAAAAATGGAAGCATCACTAAAAGAAAATGATTCAGGAAGACGATTACTTAGAAAAATCGCGAATGTAAAAAGTCAGCATCCACTGGCTGTGAGATTGTTTCCCCAAGTCGCATCAAGTGACAACTCAATGGAAGTCACACACATCGTAGATGATGATCCAAAATTCCAGAATGGAAGGTATGCCAACGCGACACGTCGATCAGTGCATTTAATAAGTAGTTTTACCCAGCATTTTTATAGTGTTGCTACAGAATTAATTGATGATACTACAAAAAAAGGCGTTATCGGACTGATTAATGAGAGCGGGGCAGGCTTTAAAATTGAGGAGATGGAAGTCAAACTTGGTGACATCATCAATGGAAAACTCAGCGATCCGGAATTAGAAGCAAAAGGGTACTTCATCTTAAGCGCTGAAGTGATAAGTACAGATAAAAAGTTAAATCGAAAAGAAGCAGCAAAATACGATAGTGGTGGGGTCGCTGTTAATGATAAAGCGTATGCTCCAATTAATATTAAAGATAAAAACGGTAAGCTGATTGCTTCCACTAGCATGGAGGCTCATAAGAATGGGAGCTCCTTAAGCTCGCGCCAGTGGCGCTTCAAAAGACACAATACCGACTATTTAGAAACAAAACTCAAGATTTCGATAGCTAAAAAACTCAAAGGTGCGAAGTCACTTTCTCGCTGGGCGGTTGACAAAAAGGTCTGGAGTGGAGGAATCTTACCATTGGTTGGGTTCGTTGAGCTATATAATGTTTATACAGCATTTTCAGTGCTAAATAAATCAAAGAGTACCTTGGATGAAAACTTAGCACGTCATCAACTATTGAGTGCGATGGTTGATTTGGCTTCTATTTCTGCCAATATTTATGAGTTTAGAGAAAATATAATTCATAATAAAACTAAACCAAACTTAAACCCTGTCGAGTTGGAACTTAAAAATGCTAAGTTGATTCGTCTTGGTATAGTGGTTAAAGGGATTGGTGCTGGAGCAGGTATATATAGTGCATTTGTTAATCACCATGAAATAATCAATGATATAAATCAAGGAGATGATGCCGCGATTGCGAAAAATGTTATGCAAGCCGGATTTGTCTTTGTCACATTTGCTGAAGTTGTAGGTATTGGAAGCTACATAGGTGGTAGCGCGACTTTAGTAGCTATGGGAGCGATGAGTGGTCCGCTCTTGATTATTGGTTTAGCTATCTTAGTCATTGGAGCGATTTTGCTTACCTGGGTCTTTACAGAAGACACTCCCTTGGAGGAGTGGTTGGCGGCTGGCCCCTTCACTAAACAGCCATTGCCGAAACGCAGTAACGGTAGCGCGCCAGAACATCAATATCATGTTTTGAAAGAGGGTACCACCGAGATACGCATTGATATGAATGATATTGTGATGGATGTGGTTGAGCTTGGAGGTAGGCAGGCAGTGTATAAAGATAGTCGTGGAGTGATCTACAAGACAGAAAATGACCAAGATAGAGTCGTAGGTGTGATTGGTGGTAAATTAAACCGAAACGATTTTCCGAAACATTCACCGAGATTTGCACGTTTTGATCCCAAAACGGATGAAATAAATTCTAAATTTCACTTGTGGAAGTTGTTTCCTGGTTCTGCGGCGCGGGCATTACATAGTGCATTAATGACACCAACGGCTCATATCAAAATTGAGCCCAAAAGTGGTGCAAAGCGGATCCCAATGTCATCTCCCAGCGCCTATGATGTCACTGTAGAAATGTTTATCCCGAACTATATTGATAATGTGACGAAAGTATTTGTAAAAATAAGGTCCAGAGGTAATTATTCCACGAAGAAGGGTGACTGGATCTGGAATCAAGTATTAAAAGATATATCCATCACAACCGGCGAAGGTAGCGGGCCAAGGCATGTTATCTACAATGCCATATCTGATGCTGCTAACGTCAAAGCAGAAATCTACGTAGATTTATATGGTGATGGTAGAATTATGCTGCCTAGTGTAGAAAATTCCTGGACAGAGCAAATGGAAATGTTACGACAACAAAATCCAAATAAGATTTTGGTTAATTATGACAATACTCAGAATGGACTTCAACCCATGGTCATCGAGGCTAGATATGATACTAGCCAAGATATCTCTCCTGTTTTATAAGGTTTTGGAAAAAGAGATATGAAATATATACCTGGGAGAGCACTACCAAATAATCCTGTAAGACCATTTACAGCCTTATATAGTAGTATAGATGAAAAACAATTGAGATCATTGTCACCAACTGATAAAACTAATTTTATCGCCGCTTTTATGTATATATGTGTAATAGCTGGAATTGGCGCATTCATTGTTTGGTTTGCGTTAGATTTTACTTCTGATATCGATCTGGTTATTTCTGTAACTGCATTCTTAATTGCTGGGCTAATATATCTACTACTCAAATTTGTAAAGCCTAAACAATATGTTGTTTTCGATAGAGAGAATCAAACAATAAGTTATCCGGTGGGGACTTTTAGTAAGAAAATGTTCACTGCGCCATGGGATGAATGGGGTGCTAGAGTGACAATTGGTGCTACGTATTCTGGGGGTAGTCGTCATTCTATGTGGCTTGTTCACTTGCCGTCAGAAAGATTATTTCCATCATACTCGAGTGTTGCAGGTATCGATTTTTTATTAGGTATTTGGTCATTTATCATTCAATTCATGGATAAAAATGGTCCTTACCCCAATGTGCCTGGATTAGATCATCTAGACAACCTTACCGATGGTCTTGGGACATGGGACGACTGGGAGAAAAACGGCATAGCCTTTACTTCTGAAGATCCGTATTACACTTGGTTAGAAGAACAAAAGTCCTGAACTTAAATACTCCTCCAGGTCTACATGTTAAAACTCAAATTCAGATGAAATAAATTAGAGAATTTATTTATGGAACCTATTCTCTACAGTAGATTCGGCAATTTCCTATAATCTGCATAACAGTTTAAAATCGGTATAATTATGGCAGGCTTAATTAATAAATATTTTACCTATGGCCCGTTTCAATGTTGTTGTGCTGCGAGCACGCAACAAGACCACACAGCCAATCTAGCATGCGTTGCCACGTCGTCCTCTTTACCATTCGATAATCGTCTTTGTCAATCGGACATTCAAGAACACGATTTTCCCATCTATGCCATATTGGAACGATCGCGCTTGAAATTCTTGCTTGAGCAAGATCCTAGGCACCTCTTTAACGGACGCATGTGGTTAAGCGGTATTTTTACATTGGTGTTTGCGTTTATATTCAGCCCGGTGTTGGGCTATGCACGATTTTCTGAGTGGCATGTAGTGTACTGGCTTGCATTTAGCTTTGGTATATTGTTAACGAGTTATTTTGTCTATCGAGTGTTCTCTGCGCCTGATACATTATTTGTCGAATTTGATAAAGAACTACAACAAGTTACGGTACCAGTTAAAAACGAGAGGGGTCGGTTCGAACGGATAAATATAGCATTTGCCGATATTCGGTTTTATGTTGAAAGCATTAATATTAACAATCCACGCTGGAGCATGAATCAGACACATATTTATTTGCAGCATCACGATGCACATACGCTATCGCGCACTGGTATGATAGTGTTGGGTAAAATGTGTTCGCATTATCATGAATATAATTGCAATGCCGTATTGGATGCGTTGCGGGTGTTGTGTCGTTTTATGCGTGGGCATCCTCTACCCGAGCGCATAACGGATAAGTTGTCACGCTATCGTTATCCAGTTGCGTAACCCGATGCTCTTCAACATATGTTTGAAAGCACCATTTAACTTAAACGTGAATGAGTACATCTGCCGAGGGCTGACTTTAAAAGAATTAGAGGGTGCTATATATAATGAGTTTTAATCAAACGAAGTTGTGTTTGGCGGCAGGGTATACGCAGCAAATTTTCTGAAAATTATAATCTCAAATTTCGAAAAAAGTTATTTTTTGAAATTTACTGTCCCATGACGAAGGGGACGCGTTACCGGAGTAATGTAACTTATTGTAATTATTTAAAATATTTGGTCGGGGCGAGAGGATTTGAACCTCCGACCCCTTCGTCCCGAACGAAGTGCGCTACCAGGCTGCGCTACGCCCCGATTGATAATTAGTTTACCAAGTTTTTTTACTGTTTTCCGCTTTCCGTGTGGCTATTTTCCGAGTCCTCTAACCATGCAGCAAACCCTTCTGGTAAAGGGGTAATTAGATTATTGTCCACCGTCGTTTGCGATTGCTGAATATGGTTTAGGCGTGAATCGGTAGCAGGGTGGGTGCTAAGAAACTCAGGCTGCAGGCTTTCACCATCAAGCTCCTTAAATATCAAAAATAATTCATTTGCTCCGTTTAGATGACCATAAAGTGCTTTTACTGATTCGATGGCGGTGCTATCTGCTTCGGTTTCATGCTCACGACTAAATTTAAAACTGGTTAAATTTCCTGTTGTCCCTACAAATTGGCCAATAATATCATCGCCAATGCTACTGTTAAGAATCGATACAACCAAGCCAACGACGACACCACTGCCCAGGCTGCGGATGGGGTGGCGATGTTTAATGTGCGCTATTTCATGCGCCATCACCATGCTCAAGGCATTTTCGTTCGGTAACTTTTCTAACAGTCCTTTGAAGAAAATAACATTGCCACCTAATGTTGCATAGGCGTTGACTGTGTCATCGTCGGAATAATGCACAGTGATCTTCATTTCTTCTGGAAGGTTTTGGCTTTCACTGATTTTATCGGCGAGGTCTTGTAGGTATTTTACGATCGGCTTACTCGAGTCGCTACTTCCCATAACAAACATCTGTGAATCTTGCTCAATGCTGTAGGGTAAGTAGTGGGCAATCTTATCAGCGACTAATGCCAGTATGAATAAAACGATGGCGAGGGTGCCGAGGACTCCCACCGTTAAAAGCAAAAACTCTTTTAGCGGGTGTTCCTTACTGGTGTTGATGCCTTCAGGAATATGTGGGTTTGAGTATTCCATATCGTATCTTTCCGGTTCGTATCTTTCCGGTTAACGATTAATTTATAAATGCGGTACCGTAGGCAAGCACTTCGATTGAACCGATTGAATTTTCTCGCCGGCCTTGTGAGATGCTAGATGTTTCCAGTTTTACGTTAAAAACGAGTGAGGCACCTTTGACACGAGCCTGGTCTTTCATGCGTAAAACCGCTTCACGGCGCGCACGATCAACAAGCGATTCATAAGATTTCACCCGTCCACCGACCAGATTACGCAAGCCAGCAAGGAAACGTTTAAAGTAGTCGACGGATATCACCACACTGCCGGTGACCAATACCGTTTGTTGTGGCTTCAAATCTGGCGAGGGAATTTTGGATGCGATGGCCGGGATTCTTGCCAGGGCTTTTTCACGTTTAATGATGGATTTGTAGTGGCGTGATTCAGCGAGGCGACCAAAGAAGTAGCCTAGTGCCAGTAACGTTACGAAAATAATTAAGTCAGCCATGCGATGACCTGATTAGCCTTCCAGTACGACTGCTGTTCCATAGGCAAACAGTTCCGCTGCACCTGCGGTGACACTGGATGTGGAAAAGCGGATGTTTAACACGGCATTGGCACCGACTGCACGGGCCTGTTCCTGCATGCGTTCGACGGCTTCCTGGCGCGATTCCTGGAGGAGTTCGGTGTACCCTTTCAACTCACCGCCAAAAATATTTTTTAGTCCCGCCATGAAATCACGGCCGACGTGTTTTGCACGTACCGAGCTGCCTTGCACCAGACCCAGGTGTTTAACGATACGATGGCCAGGTACTATTTCAAGATTGGTTAAAAGCACTTGTCGTTCCCCCATTTAGAAAATGCCGGCCATGGTGGCTAGCGCTACCCCAGTTTCAACGTTGGCGAGCTGGATTGTGGTTAATATGTTCGATTTACCGAAAACTCTGCCAGGGCGTGGAGAGCTTCCTTATATATAGTATCAGGCAAGACGCTGAGACACTCAATGGCCTTGCCGGCCTCCGAACGGGCAGTTTGCTCGGTGTATTCGAGGGCGCCGGTGTCGGCGAGGGCGGTTTTGACCTCAGCGATTCGGTCGCGGCCACCATTTTCGATGACGTCTCTGATAAGGGCTTTTTGTTCGTTGTTGCCTTTTTGCATGGTGTAAATCAGGGGTAGGGTGGGTTTGCCTTCGGCCAGGTCATCGCCTACGTTCTTGCCGATATCACCACTGGAATCCCCATAATCGAGGATGTCATCGACGAGCTGGAAGGCGGTACCCAGATGCATGCCATATTTGGCGATAGAATCTTCCACTTCTTGGGCTTGTCCGCTGAGTACCGCGGCCAGTTGGGTGGCTGATTCGAACAATTTTGCTGTTTTATCGTGGATAACCTGCAGATAGCGGGCCTCGGTGGTATCCGGGTCATGGACGTTGAGTAGCTGCTGGACCTCACCCTCGGCAATGGTGTTGGTGGCATTGGCCAGAATGTCCATGATCCGCATCTGGTCGAGGTGGACCATCATCTGGAAGGCCCGAGAATAGAGAAAATCCCCCACCAACACGCTGGCCTCGTTGCCGAACAGGGCATTGGCAGTTTCCGTACCACGGCGTAGCTCGGAGGCATCGACCACGTCATCATGAAGCAGGGTGGCAGTGTGGATGAATTCAATCAGGGTAGCACACTCAATATGCTCCTCACCCTGGTACTGGAAGGCGTTCGCGGCGAGCA
>Ga0316205_10005184_pt1 | contig 10943 bp, 8 predicted proteins | sample 3monthpyrite_MG_FD_204941 | JGI IMG/M metagenome (GOLD analysis project Ga0316205, IMG submission 204941) | Microbial mat bacterial communities from mineral coupon in-situ incubated in ocean water Damariscotta River, Maine, United States -... | ecosystem: Environmental > Aquatic > Marine >...
GCTGTTGCGCTTGAAATAGCCGCCAAGCCCACCTATGCGTGGGTTTTGAACCCCGAGGGCAGTCAATCAGGGACAGGCGCGTGATTTCCTACAAGCACAAGTTCATTTTCATTCATGTCCCCAAAAACGCCGGCACTTCAGTGCGCCGCGCCATCCGGCCAGAGTTGCGCACGCCCATGCAGCGCCTGCGCGATGCGCTTGGGCGGCCTTTTGGCTCGATGCCCTACCATCACTCGCGCTATCCACCGCATTCCAAGGCCCAGGAATATGAGCGCGCCCTGGGCGCCCAGACTTTTGCCAGCTTTCGCAAATTCGCGGTCGTGCGCAACCCGTGGGACTGGCATGTTTCGCTATTTGCCTACATGCAGCAAACGCCAAATCACTATCAATTTGAGCTGGTGAAACATTTCAGCTTTGATGATTATGTGCAGTGGCGCTGCGACGAGGATCCCACCCACCAGATGCTCTATTTGCTGGATTCTTCTGGCGCAAATTGCGTGACCGATCTGGCGCGTTTCGAAAGCTTGTCAGAGGATTTCAACACATTCATGCACAGCGTCGGTATCGAGGCACGGCTGCCCCATCGCAACAAATCCAACCACCGCCCCTATCAGGAATATTATTCTGACAAGAACGTGGAAATGATTGCGAAAATCAGCCAGCCAGACATAGAAGCCTTTGGCTATCAGTTCTGAAGGCTTTTGAGGTAATTGGCTGCGGTTTCGATCTGCAACAATGTAAAGGCCCGGGCTTTTTGGCAGGCCGCTTTGGTCGCAACCGGGTTTTCCAGAAGATCGACAATAGCCGCGGCAAAACCTTCGGGGCTGTCCGCCGCGCGCCCATTGCCAAATTCGGTCAATTCGGACATGCCAATGCCTTGTGTATAGACCAGGGGCACCTCGGCCATGACCGCATCAATGATGATGCCCGAGCCGCGATTCTTATAGTTTTCAACCCGATAAGGCACGACCATCACATCGCTTTGGGCCAATTCGGTCTTGAAATGCGTGGCATCCATAAAGGCCGGAAGGCTGCGCACCCGCACGGGTGAACGCCCCCAGAACATTCCCGCACCAAGCGCCACGCGCAGGTTATAGATCAGCGATTTTGGCCAAAAGCGGTGCCTGCGGCGCGCCTGCATGGCAAACTCGGTTCGAAATTCCGGCCCGCGGGCGCGCAACGCCTTGGTCAGTTGCGCGATTATCGCGGGCAGTTCGCGCCGTCCCTTTTCATTGCGCATACCACCCAGAAAACTCACCTGACGCCATCCCGCGCGCGGGACATGGGCCAAGGCTTCTTCGGGCGCCAAGGTGCAGGGCAACAACATGGTATATGCCGCCTCAATACCCCAGTCTTGGCGCATCAACTCACTGAGCGCGCGCGTTTCGGTCACGATCCGGACCTGCCCCTCTGCGACGGCTTGTGCCAGATCGCGTCTTTCGGCGCTATCAAGCGCCAGGAAATGCCGTTCTTCCAAAAGCCGCACGTGAAACCGGATCAGATCAGGTGCATGGCGACAGGCATGGACCACCAGTTTCAAATCATAGGCAGTGGCTGTCGGAACGAATAGTGCGGCACCGATTGGAAACGGGCCATTTTCGGTGAACAGAGCGCGCATTTGTCCAAGGTCATCGGCCAGTGCCTGATCTGGTTTCCTGCGCTGTTCCTCGTGCCCGGTCAGCACCCGGCGCACCCTGACGTCGTCAAATGACCTGGGGAAAATCGCGTCGTTCTGACAGGCAACAATCGCCAAATCCCGGGTCTCTGCCAACCGCTCTATCGCGGCGATCTGGGTTTGCTCATGCCCACCTTTTGCATCAATGCGACGCTCTAGAATGATCAACATGGCTCGCTTCACCCCTGATTGGCGCCACAGCGCTTGAATGCATGTGTCATGTGCCGCAACTTGGCTGCCACCGCAAGGCTTGGCGCAAGCGCCGTCCAGCAAGCCTGCAGTTGTTGCCCAACTTGCCACATCAAGGCGACTGTCGCCCTTTCAGGTCTTGATAGAGTTCGATGTATTTGCGCGCCACTGCCGACATGTCAAAGGCGGCGGCAACATGGGCGCGGGCGCGCGCCGCCATTGCCGCACCCTCCCCGCCCGGCGTGGTCATCTGTTCGAGCGTCCAGGCCATGCCGCGTGCCAAATCTGCCGTGTCATAGGGTTGCGCCAGATAGCCGGTCTGCCTGTGGGTCACGATATCTTTCAACCCTCCCACGGAAAAGGCCACGACCGGTGTGCCGCAACTCATGGCTTCCGTGGCGGTCTGGCCAAAGCTTTCCATCCGGGAAGGCACCACAGACAGGTCGGCGGCGGCATAAATCTGCGCCAACTTGCGATCATCGTTGACTTGACCGAATGCCTGCAGCGCAATGCCGTGCAAATTGTCGGGCATCTTCCGGGCATTGCCAAACATCAAAAACCGGACGTCCGGGACCGTGCTGGAAAAACGCGCCAACGCCTCGTTCAGCAGATCAAATCCCTTGGTCGGATCGGAAGAGGCATTGAACGCACCAAACAGGATATAGGCGCAGTCCGGATCAAGGCCCAAGGCGCGGCGGGCTTTGGCTTTGGGTTGCTGGGCCCAAATGGAAGTGTCCAGCGGATTGCCGATGACGGTGACTGGCCAATCCGACATCAGGGCACTTTGTGCCACACAATCGGCCATCCACTTGCTGGGGGCCACAATCTGGATCGGGCGGCGCCAATGCTTGCGTTTTTGGCGCCAAAGCCATCTGTCCAGGTCCAACCGCAACGCGGGCACATCGGCCCCGCGCGTGGGGTAGCCTTGCTGCCAGCGCGCGGAAAGGTCGACGTGATGGGCACCTGCGAAAGCCCACATATCGTGCAAGGTCCAGACGACGGGCCCTGACAGGCGCCCGATGTCGGCAATCGACATCATCTCTGCATTGACCCAGTGCAAATGGGTAATGTCCGGGGTGGCTGCGCGTAATTTGGCGGACCAGTCAGATGGCATCATCGACAGCGACCGGTAATTTTCGGACCGCCCTGCGACAAGGTTCATGATCCGTCGCGCTTGACGCAGGCGCCGGATGTATCTTTTGGCGTCGCTGCCGCTCGCAGGCCCCTTCAGATTTGGCCCCTTCCCGTCCCCGTGAACCGTCCAGACCCTGCTGTCCACATGCTGGTCCAGCAAGGCGCGATGAACCCGCATTGCGGCACGTGCCGCACCGCCCAGCGAGGAACTGCGCGACAGATGGATGACTTTCACGTCCAGACCCCATATTTTTTCCAGCGCGCAAAGCGCAATCTGCGCCTGTGGCGGGCGGGCTTGCGCCGGCGGCTGTCCAGAAAGTCATGGATGGCGGATCGGGCCGCTGCGTCCAATTCGGGCTTTTCCGGCAATACAAATGCCTGAGCCGGGTTCAAAGCGCCGTTGTCCGCCGCTCTGGTGCCGCTGTTTTCGCCCGTGCCATCCAGGCCGATGTTTTCCACCAGCGAATGCCAGGGGTTCAGGCACAGGCCGCCACGCTCATATATTGTTGCATACCAAAAGATGGCCCAGGTGTCCTGTTCGCCGGAGGCATTTCGTTCGACCTGGCGCCAGAAATCCTCGCGGTCGCCGCAGTTGAAATCGCGGATCTTGCGAGAGCCCCAATTTTCGATCAAGGCGCCGGGGTCTTTGTCAAATTGCGCCCAACGGTCGGCCCAGGTGCCCCAGCCCCAGCAATTCATCGTGCGCCAGAAAAACCCATCCGCCGCGCCGCGCGCAGAGGTGGGGTAGTTCCAGCCAGAAATGTGCCACACTTCGCGGGTCGTTTCATAGCGTTCCAACGCGGCGTTCATGAATGTCAAAAAGCCCGGCGCGGTCACCAGATCGTCCTCCATCACAATCACCCGTCCATGCGCCGTGCACATCTGGGAGACGCCTTCGGTGATGCTGGTGGCCAGGCCTGCATTCGTTTGGCGTTCGCGCACCTCCAGGCTTTTGAAACCGCCTTGCGCGGCCACGACCGCGCGTGTCTGCGCGACGGCATCGCGATCACTGTCGTTGCGCGGGGCATCGGCGAACACCGTTACATCGGTCTGCGGGGCCATGGCATTGGCCGCCAGGGCAGCCAGGGTTCGGCGGGTATGATCAGGCCGTTTGTACACAAACAAGGCGACCGGTGCGGGCATGAATGCTCATTCCTGATGATTGGCTTCTGGCCGGTTTAGGCACCCCTAGTGTCGCGCGCGCCCACAGCAAAGACAAGGCAGTTTACCTTGCCATTCATCTGCCCCCGGGCTATCGCGGCACATGCAATTGGGCCCGTAAATTTTTGTAAAGCGCGCAGTCATGGCAAAAAGACACAAGAACCCCATACACAAGCATCTGCGCAAGGTGATTTCCGAACAAGACGTGATCGCCCAATTCATCGAACCCGGCGACGTGGTGGTGGATGTGGGTGCCAACAAGGGCTCTTGGTCCAAAGTGGCGCTGGCGCACCAAAGTGACATCCGCTTGTTCATGGTGGAGGCCGCCGGTCATGAAGCCGAGGCATTGCGCACGCAGTTTCCAGGTGCAAATGTCACCCATGCTGCAGTTTCCGACAGCAATGTGCCGCTGACCTTTTACCGAAATCCGGCAAATCCCACCTGGTCGTCATTGTACAAACGCGATGGCACTCTGGCCGCGGACATGGTGGCACAGCTTGAGCCCGAAACCGTACCTGGCATCACGCTTGACCAATATTGGCCGGTTTCGCGCGGGCTCATCCATTTCCTGAAACTCGACGTTGAAGGTGCTGAATTCGACGCCTTGCGTGGCGCCAATGATGTGCTGCGCCGTGGTGGCGTGAACTATATGCAGTTTGAATATGGCGGCACGTTCAAGGATGCCGACAGACGCCTGGAAGAGACATATTTCCTGCTGCGTCAGTTTGGCTATTTCGTCATGCGGCTGACCTCAAAGGGCCTGCAGGAAATCACCGCATTCTCCGCCGACATGGAGGATTACAAATACGCCAATTACCTGGCGGTGAACGAACGGCTGCGCGCCCGGACAACCGGGATGCGTCCCAAGTTGGAGCCTTTCCTGGGCGGATTGAGGGAATTTGGCGTCACACCGCGTGGCGTGCTGCATGTGGGGGCACATCAAGGTGCCGAGGTAGAGACCTATCTTGGCTTGGGGTGCCCCAAGGTCGCCCTGTTCGAGGCCAATCCGAAACTCGCGGAGGGCTTGCGCCAGAAGTTTTCTGACCACCGCCAGGTCCGGGTGATAGAGGCCGCTGTGTCCGAGCAAGAAGGTCGCGCGACATTCAACATCACCTCTAATGATCAAAGCAGCTCTTTATTGCCTTTGGGCAATCTGACGAACATTTATCCCTCGATCAAACAATCCGACACCATCGAGGTGCGCACCGCGCGCCTGGATGATCTGTTGAATGAAAACGGCATGGATGCACGGGAATACAACATCTTGTCGATGGATATTCAGGGCGCAGAGCTGATGGCGTTGAAGGGCAGCCAGGCCACATTGGCGGGGGTCGAGCTGATCCAGGTCGAAGTCAATTATGCCGAGCTTTATGAAGGCTGCCCATTGATCTGGGATATTGATGCACATCTTGAGCCGCTGGGGTTTCGCCGCGTGCGCACCTCAACGCCGTTTCACCGCGATTGGGGCGATGCCATCTATCTGCGTTCTCCGACGATCAGCGTCACCAACATCGGCTCGCGGGGGCGGTTTGCCAACCAGATGTTCCAATACATCTTTCCGCTGGTCTATGGCATTGATCATGGGCTGGAAGCCCGAACCAACCCGTGGGACATCGGCGAAGCCCTGTTCAATGTGACGCCCGGAACCCGGCACGGTGGCGCACAGACGCCCAGTGTGAATGAGGTCACAAAGGACAGGCAACTTTGCAATGTGGTGAACCATGCCGGCCCTATGGCCAACAGGATCGTGAACGGTTTTTTTCAGTTCCACAGCTCCTATTATCGCAGACATCGCGCCTTGATTGGCGAACATTTCACTTTTGGGCCTGCCTATGCGCCATTGGCCGAACAAATGCGCACCTTTCTTGATGGCCAGCCCGGGACCAAGGTGGTCGTGCATTTGCGGCGCGGTGATTATGGCTATGGGCAATTCTTTATCGCGCCAACGGATTGGTATGTGGCCTGGTTGCGCGCGTTGCAGGCTGAACTGGGCACATTGAGTGTCTATATCGCGTCCGATGATCTGGATCTGGTGCGACCGGACTTTGCCGAATTCAACACGGTCAGCGCCGCCGACGTCGGCCTTGTACCGCATGACATCGGATTTTTCGCGGATTTCTGCGCCATGACCTTGGCCGATAATCTGGCCATATCGAACAGCTCGTTTTCGTTCATTGCCTCGATGTTGAACACCAGAAACGGCAGGTTCATGCGACCGTCGCTGAAAGAAAAATCTCTGGTCGCCTACAACCCTTGGGCAGACACGCCCTTGTTGCGAGATGTTCTGGCCGAAGATGCGGGCACACAATACATGCGCCCAGGCGCCCCCAAGCCGCAATCAGGCCTGTCGTTCTGGGCGCGCATTTTCGGCGCGCGCTAGGCGCGGCCGATCCGCAACGACACCCCGACGGCGCTTGGGCGCCATCCCAAATGCCTGCCCTCAGGCTCGGTCAATTGCGTTCGGTTTCAGCGCAGCAGTTTACGCGACGAGAATAAAAATTATTGTTGACGCAAACAAAATGTTACGACAGGCTCGGGCCAAGCGCTCACGATTGCGTGATTTGGGGGGCATAATTGCCAGATAACACTTCACAGACGATTGCGATGCAATCTGCCGACGGTGTGCAATCGACAGACGAACTTGGGATGAGAATGCGCAAGCTCAGGCATCGCATGGCGATGACTTTGCAGCAATTGTCGGCAGCCTCGGGTGTTTCAGTCGGCTACATCAGTCAGGTCGAGCGTGGAAATGCAACGCCAACGCTAGGAACCTTGTCCCAGATTGCCCAGGCGCTTGGTGTTGATACCGGCTATTTTATCCGCACCCTTCGCGCCGTGGACAGTTTGACGCGCGGTGCGGCAAGGCCCAGGTTTGCCGTGCCCGGGTCGTCGATCACCTATGAACAGATCGGGGCCGAACGGGCCGGTCACGAATTGACATCCTTTGTGATCAACGTCCCGCCGGGCTATGTGTCAGAGGTGGTTCACCATGTCGGCGAAGAGATCATCTATATTCTGGAAGGTGAAATCTCGCAGGTGGTCGGGGAACGCGAATACCTGATGGGTGTGGGCGACAGCCTGCATTACCTGGGCACGACACCGCATTGCTGGTCAAACAAGACTGACAGACCCGCGCGCATCCTTTGGGTGGGCCGGATGCGGTATGACAAATCCGCCGAGATCGAAAACAACGACGGCGTTCAGGCACAGAACATCCATGAAATGCTGCCATTGCGGCGCCGAAACTTACTACCCTAGTCGGTCATCAGAAACCGAGACAACAACCTAACCATCCACAAGGAGAGACAAAAATGTCGATGAAGAAGATATTGGCCACCGGCTTGCTGTTAAGCACGCTGGGGGTGGCGGCGCAGGCGCAGACGCTTGTGTATTGCTCGGAAGGTTCGCCCGAAGGCTTTGACCCGGCGCTCTATACCGCCGGCACGACCTTTGATGCGTCCAGTCATCCATTGTACAATCGCTTGACCGAATTCAAAGTGGGCACCACTGAAACCATTCCTGCCCTGGCCGAGAGCTGGAGCGTGTCAGACGACGGCAAAAAGGTAACTTTCGTGCTACGCAAGGGCGTTTCGTTTCACTCGAACGCGCAGTTCACGCCTACGCGTGATTTCAATGCTGACGACGTGATTTTCAGCTTTGACCGCCAAGGCAATCCCGACAACCCCTATAACCAGGTATCTGGCGGGACTTGGGAGTATTTCGGCGGTATGTCGATGCCCGATTTGATCGATAGCATCGAAAAGGTCGACGACTATACTGTCGTGTTCAACCTGACGCGCCCCGAGGCACCGATCATCGCCAATATGGCGATGGACTTTGCGTCGATCGTTTCAAAGGAATATGCGGATGCGATGATGGCCGCCGGCACACCTGAAATGCTGAACCAGGCACCTATCGGCACTGGCCCATTCGCGTTCCAGGCCTACCAGAAAGACGCGGTCATCCGGTATGTGCGCAATGACGATTATTGGGGTGACAAGGCCAAGGTCGAGAACCTGATCTTTGCGATCACACCCGATGCCTCCGTGCGCTACCAGAAAGTGCAGGCCGGAGAATGCCATGTCATGGCCTATCCGAACCCTGCCGACGTGGCCGCGATGAAGGCTGCAGACGACATTGTCGTGATGGAGCAAGAGGGCCTGAATGTGGGTTATCTTGCCTATAACACCACGATCCCGCCGTATGACAATGCCAATGTCCGCAAGGCGTTGAACATGGCGATCGACAAACAGGCGATCATCGACGTGGTGTTCCAGGGATCTGGCGAAATCGCCAAGAACCCGCTGCCACCAACCATGTGGTCCTACAATGACGCGATTGTGGATGATCCCTATGATCCCGACGCGGCCCGCGCCATGCTGGCGGCCGAAGGTGTCACGGATCTGAACATGAAGATCTGGGCCATGCCTGTTCAGCGCCCCTATAATCCGAATGCGCGGCGGATGGCCGAACTGATGCAGGAAGATTTCGCCAAGATCGGCGTAACGGTTGAAATCGTGTCCTATGAATGGGGCGAGTATCTGGAACGCTCCAGGGCTTTGGATCGTGACGGCGCGGTCTTGTTGGGCTGGACCGGTGACAACGGTGATCCGGACAACTTCCTGGCCGTTTTGCTTGGTTGTGACGGGGTGACACGCTCGAACCGTGCGCAATGGTGCAACGAAGATTTTGAAGCCTTGATCCAGCAAGCCAAGGTTCTTCCGACCCAAGCCGAGCGTGCGAAATTGTATGAAGAGGCGCAGGTGATTTTCAAGGATCAAGCGCCCTGGGCCACAATTGCGCATTCGGTTGTCTACATGACGATGCGCCCAGAAGTTGAAGGCTATGTGGTTCACCCGCTCGGTGGGCACATCTTCAATCAGGTCGGCCTGAAACAATAACAGGTTGCGTGAATACCGGGGCGGCGCGCCATGCGCCGCCCCTTTCGATAAAGAGAAACCGGGGGAGCGCGCAGCCTGTGTCAGAATCTTTAGCCCGCCGCCTTGCTGAATATGCGAAGGTTGCCGCTGATGAAGGTGTGGATGCCGTAGCTCTGGTGCCCGGACCCAATTTCACACGCGCGATTGCGCGCAGCTTCATGAGCCATGAACGCCCGTTTGTATTGGTCACCCCGGCCGCTGGCCCCGCCGCCGCCTTGGTGCCCAATCTGGAACTGGGGAGTTGGGAACTTGTCGGTTTCAAAGGAGAGGTCTTCGACTGGCGGGATCAGGATGGATATCGGGATGCCTTTGCCGCCTTGATGACTCATCTGCGGATATCGAGCCTGGGTGTCGAGGGACAGGTCATGCGCGTTTTTGTCCATCATGCCATGATGGCCGCGCAACCCACATTGAAAATCATCGATTGCGAGCGGGCTATTTCCGGGCTCAGAATGGTCAAGTCCGGCGACGATATCGCCGCCCTTCGCGCCGCCATAGACATATCGGAGCGCGCCTTGCACCGGACATTGGACGCAATCACCCTTGGCCAAAGCGAAAAGCAGATCGAGCAGATGCTGATCAAGGCTTTGTTCGATGAGGGTGCCGATGGCTTGTCGTTTGAACCCATTGTCGCTGCTGGTGACGGATCGGCGCGCCCGCATGCTCAGGCGCGTCATGATTATGCGGTCAAGGCGGGCGACGCGCTGTTGATAGATTTCGGCGCCCGCAAAGCGGGATTTGTCGCCGACATCACGCGCACGGTGTTTCTGGATCACGTATCCGATGAGGGCCGCGCAGTCTATGAGACGGTGTTGCGGGCCAATCTGGCCGGGCTTGCATGCACCCGAGCCGGCGTCACGGCCCATGAGATTGACGATTGTGTGACAGGCGTGCTGGAGGCGTCGCCCTTTGCCGACCGCATCCGAACCAAGACCGGGCACGGGCTGGGTCGCGAAGTGCACGAAGCCCCCTATATCATGCGCGGCAATCATATGCCCTTGCCGGCGGGAACGGTCTATACCAACGAACCCGGCCTCTATGAGATCGGCAATTTCGGTGTACGCATCGAGGATGATGTGCTGGTGACCGATGATGGCTGCGAAACCCTGACGCGCTTTCCCAAGGAATTGATGGTGATTTCATGCTGAATTATGTGCTCGGCAGGCTTCTCACATTCATTCCCACCTTTTTCGGGGTTACGCTCATTTCGTTCAGCTTTATTCGCGCATTGCCCGGAGACCCCATCCAGGTAATGGCCGGCGAGCGCGGCATTACCGATGAGCGTTACGCCGAGCTGTCCGCGCAGTTTGGCTTTGACCAGCCCATCTATGTGCAGTTCTGGGAATATCTGAAAGGCGTTTTGCAAGGGGATCTTGGCGATTCCTTTGTGACCAAGCGGCCGGTCTGGGATGAGTTCTTTGCGCTGTTCCCGGCCACGCTCGAATTGTCCATCAGCGCGATGATATTTGCCGTGGCGCTTGGGCTTCCGGCCGGGGTGATTGCTGCGGTGAACAGGGGCAAGCTGGCGGATCGGGTGCTGATGTCGACCGCCCTGGTTGGCTATTCCATGCCGATTTTCTGGTGGGCCCTTTTGTTGATCATCGTGTTTTCCGGCAATCTGCAATGGACGCCGGTTTCCGGACGGATCGACCTGATCTATTACTTTCCGGACCCCACGGGCTTCATGTTGATCGACAGTCTTGCTTCGGGGCAAAAAGGCGCGTTCCTTTCGGCAGTGCGCCATCTGATCTTGCCGACGATCGTGCTTGGCACAATCCCGCTTGCTGTGATCGCGCGTCAAACACGCTCTGCAATGCTGGAGGTTCTGGGCGAAGATTACATTC
>Ga0316205_10005185_pt1 | contig 10942 bp, 10 predicted proteins | sample 3monthpyrite_MG_FD_204941 | JGI IMG/M metagenome (GOLD analysis project Ga0316205, IMG submission 204941) | Microbial mat bacterial communities from mineral coupon in-situ incubated in ocean water Damariscotta River, Maine, United States -... | ecosystem: Environmental > Aquatic > Marine >...
AGCCCATAGTCTTGATCACGCCCAGAACCGCGGCGACAATGCCCAGTGCGGGCAATCCGTCTGCCACCGTTTGCAGGGCATGGCTGGAATGCAGCGAATGGTGCAGATTGGCCTCCATCCGCTTTTCAAGAACCTCTTCAACCTGATGCGGATCGTCGTAGTTCATTGAGGCAGAGCGCAAGGTATCACATATGATGTCGATCGCCTCCCGATCCGTCATGATCTTGGGGTAGCGCGCGAAAACCTGCGATTCCGCCGGTGCTTCGATATGTTCTTCCAGGCTCACCGGGCTTTGGCGAGCGATGCGGATCAGTTCAAACAGCAGGCACAAAAGATCGCGGTAGTCTTCATGTTTCCACTTTGGCCCCTTGAAAACCTTGCCCAGGTCCTTGAGCGTGTGTTTGATGGCGCTCATATCGTTGCTGATTACAAAGGCGCCTGCCGCGGCGCCGCCAATCATGGTGAATTCGTACGGCAGGGATTTCAGAATAATCCCCATTTTGCCCCCGGCCGCCAGATAGCCGCCGAAAACCATGACAAAAATCATCAAAATGCCGACAATTCCAATCACCGCATGCTCCGCTTGTTGATCAATCCCTTGGTCCCATCATGGCAAACCAGGGTTAAGAAACATGAAAAACGTCACTCCGTAGGCGCATTTGCATTCCGCCCTGCCAGGATTACGCTGATGGAATAGGCTGTCGGCGCAGACAGGCCTGTCATGATGGCCGCCGCCGCGTCCGGGCGCATCCGCCCGATGAAGCCGGCCGCAAATTCGGGGTCCATTTCTTCAAACAACCCTGCCGCATCCTTGGGCTTCATGCCCTCATAAACCGCCGTCAGCCGTTTCAAATCGGTTTCAGATGCCAGTTCGGATTTCGCGATTGTCTGACTGAGCGATTGCTCTGCCGCTTCAAGCGCGGCCAGATTTTCACGCACCTTTATCTCGGCCAGCCTCAAAGATTGCTCCAACGCCAAAAGGTCGCTTTCACGCTGCGAAAGTTGATCTTCCTTCAGGCGCAAAGCTTGCAAGATGGCATCGATTTCATTTGGCGATGTGCAGACTTGTGGGGCGGATTGTTCTGTGTTCGCGCCGGTCAGGGCGCTGACTTCCTTGGCTATAGCTGGTCCGGCACCTGTGGCAATGCGCAGCCCCGCGGAACTGGCAAACATCAGCCCAATCAGCATCAACGCGCCGCGGCCCGCGGCCCATTTGCGCCGGGGCATGCGCGAGCGGGTTTTTGAGTGGCGTGCCATCACTCGGCCGCCGCTCTCAGTGCGCCCCGGCGTGACGCGAACAAACCTTCGACCGGCGTTTCGGCTTCGGTCTCTGCCACGGTTTCGGGTGGGGTCGTGGGCACGGATTTCGACGTTTTTTCGGGGTCGGGGAGATCGTGCATGGACGCCACCAGCAGTTCGAGCCGCCGGGCCGCACCCTCGGCACGCTCAGTCAGATCAGCCAAGGATTGGGCAGACCCAGCCGCCGAGTTTTGCGCCTTGCGCAAGGTGCCGGTCATGTCATCTACCTGGGCCGACAGCACGGCTATTGCGCCGCCAACGCCCTTCTCCAGATCGGTGAAGCGGCGCAACCTGCGCGACAGGACCACGCAATAAGCGGTGGCGGCCAAGGCCCCGGAAATCAACAAAATGTCTGCAATCAACTCCATGTTGTCCCCTTAGCTTAAGACAAATTCCATGATCAGAAGGTCACGAACGCGACCCTCACCGGTGACAACCTGCACCCGGCGCAACATCTGGGCGCGCAGGCGCACCAGCGCCGAACGTTCGCGCAATTCCGAAATGTCCACAGCACGCAGGTAGCCGTTGAGCACATCAATGACGCGCGGCAGAACATCGATCACTTCCTGTTCCGCGGCTGAGCGCACTTCAAGCTGAGCCTGAAACCGCAGAAACTGGTCCGACCCTGATGTTCCGATATTGATCAACAGCGGCTGAATGGGCACGAAAACCACATCCGGCAGTGGCAAGGCATCTTCGGGGGCCTTGGTTTCGGCTTTGGCCGAGGGGTCTGGCGGCGCCAGAATCATGCCCGAAAATACAGCGTAGAATCCGCCCCCCCCCATCACCAAAGCCAGGACCAGGCCAATTAACATGCCTTTGCCCTTTTTCTTGGGTGGCTCTTCAGCCTCTGACGGGTCGCCTGATGCTTCTGCTTCGGCCATGGTTTCGATCCAAAATAATTGAACGCTTTTTCGTCATACGCCGAGTTAGCTAACCGATTGTTAAGTCGGATGATCCATTTTGAAGGAACGATCAGGCAGAAGCCGAGGCAGAGGGAAAACCCGTTGCAACAATTGATCTCTTTCTGGACGGGGCTGGATACGCGCCGCAAGTTGATATTGCTGCTGGCAATGGTGGCCACAGTGGCCACAGTGCTGGGGCTGTCGCGCTTGGCGACTGCGCCGAATTTTACCTTGCTCTACTCCGGTCTGGAACCAAGCAGCGCGGGGGAAGTCGTGGCCGCCCTGGAACAACGCGGCGTTCAGTATCAGGTGCGTGGTGGCTCGATATTTGTAGACGCCACGCAGCGCGACCAATTGCGAATGACCTTGGCGTCCGAGGGTTTGCCGATGTTGACCGGGCAGGGATATGAGCTGTTGGACAACCTTTCGGGTTTTGGCACCACCAGCCAGATGTTTGACGCCGCATACTGGCGCGCGAAAGAGGGAGAGTTGGCCCGCACGATCCAGGCCAGCACCATGATCCGCACAGCGCGCGTGCACATAGCCAATGCCACGAATCAACCGTTTCGTCCCGCGACCACCGGCTCGGCTTCGGTAACCGCGATCAGCGCCGCAGGGGCGTTGTCACCTGCAAATGCACAGGCCATTAGGTATCTTGTTGCCTCTGCCGTGGCCGGGATGGACCCCAAGGATGTCGCAGTCATCGACGGCCGGACAGGGCAGGTCATTTCGGCCGATGAGGCAAGCGGCAACAGCCAGAATGCCGCCGATCGGGCGAGCGAGCTCAAGCGCAATGTCGAACGGTTGCTTGAAGCGCGCGTAGGGGCCGGAAACGCGGTGGTCGAAATCAACCTTGAGGTTGTCACCGAGCGCGAATCGATCACCCAGCGCACTTTTGACCCGGAAGGGCGCGTGGCCATCAGCTCAGAGACCGAAGAAACAACCAATAGCGCCAGTGACAGCGGCAGTGGCGCGGTCACGGTTGCCTCAAACCTGCCCGAAGGCGATGGCGCGGGTGGTCAACAGAATTCCTCAAGCCAGAACAGCCAGACCCGCGAAGTAGTCAACTATGAAGTCTCTGAAACAATGCGCGAAGTGCTCAAGACGCCGGGCGCCATCAAGAAAATCACAACCGCCGTTCTTATTGATGGGGTCCTGGCAACCGATCCGGACACCGGTGAGGAAACCTGGCAGCCCCGCGATGCGGCCGAACTGGACGCGCTGCGTGAACTGGTGGCATCGGCCATCGGGTTTGATGATACCAGAGGCGACACGCTGACCATAAAATCCATGCAGCTGAGCTTGCCGGATCTGGAAGGCGCGCCTGCAACAGGCAGTTTGATCGACCGACTGCAACTTGACGTGATGCGCCTGATCCAGATGGCGGTGTTGGCACTGGTGGCGCTGGTCTTGGGTCTTTTCGTCTTGCGCCCTCTGTTTGCCAGACCCCCGGCGCCCGCGCCTGCCGCCTTGCAGCCACCCCGCGCGGCCGAGCAGGAACGAGGCGCGCCGCCACCGGCCGGCACTCTTGCCCCAGAGCCCGCACCGACCGGGGCCGCGGCCGGGCCGCCGCCGCTGCCAGGGGGCATGCCCGCGATGAACATGGCGATGCCCGCGTTGACAGGCGAGATTGCCGATGAAGACGGAAGCTTCGGCACTTTTGGCGGCGTTGGCGGCTCAAATCCTGCAGGCACGCCCGCAGACCGACTGCGGCAGATGATTGAAGAACGTCAGGACGAATCGGCTGAAATCATTCGCGGTTGGATCGAAGACGAAAGCGAACGGGTGTGAGCATGGCACATGCAATCACCCTGGAGGATTTTACCCAATCGCGCGCGAGCTTGGAACCCGGGGCAGATTTACAACGCGATGAGGCCCTGGAAGCCGCTGAGCGCGCCGCCTATGAACAAGGTTACAGCGCCGGTTGGGATGACGCGATCCGCGCCGAAGAAGAGACCCAGACACGGATATCCGCAGAACTATCGCGAAATCTTCAGGATCTTGGCTTTACCTTTCATGAGGCGCGCAGCCACGTCATGCGCGCCATCGAGCCCTTGCTGCGCGATCTGGTCGCCAAATTCTTGCCGGCGGTCGCCGCAGAAAGCCTGGGCGCGTTGGTGCTGGAACAACTTTTGCCACTGGCCGACCAATCGGCAGACGGCCCGATTGAACTGATGGTGCCGGTGGGCTTGTCCGCCAAACTTGAGGCGCTTCTGGCCGGGCACACGGCAATCCCGGTGCAGATCGTGGAAGAGCCCAGCCTGGGCGAAGGTCAGGTGCTGTTGCGGTCGGGTAATCTGGAGAAACGCATTGATCTGGATGACGCCATTTCAAAGGTGTCCGATGCCCTTTCGGCGCTTTATTACACCCAAGATAGGAGCAAATCTGTTGGATAACCCGGACGTGTCAGACCTGGCCACAGGCGCAGGAAACCCATTCACTCAGGTGCCAGTCGAAATCAGGATTTCAGTCGGCACGGCGCGCCCATTGGTGGGTGATCTGCTGCAACTCAAACGCGACAGCGTTTTGCCGTTGGAGCAAAAGATCGACGACCCGGTCGAATTGTATGTCGGCGACCGCTTGATCGCGCGCGGCGAATTGCAGGAAATGGAAGGCGAGAACGCGGGCAGACTGGCCGTGCGGCTGACCGAGGTCGCCGAAATGAAATCCGGGCTTTAGGCCGGTTTTTGGAATGAAAAACACCGGAACCTACACGCGCCAGGCCGCCCGCCTGGCCATCGCATTGCTGATGACGCTGGGCGTCGGGGCAGGCCAGGCGTGGGCGCAAGAGATTTCCCTTTCTTTCGGCGATCAGGCCAGTTTGACACAAACCAGCATCGGGTTGATCGGTGTGGTCACAATACTGAGCCTCGTGCCCGGGCTTCTGATCATGATCACGTGCTTTCCTTTTGTGGTGACCGTGCTGTCGATCTTGCGTCAGGCAATCGGGTTACAACAATCGCCGCCCGGCATGTTGATCATTTCTTTGTCACTGTTCTTGACCTATTTCGTGATGGAACCGGTCTTTCTGGCCGCATGGGAGGCCGGTATAAAGCCGCTGTCCGATGGCACCATGGAAATGACCGAAGCAGCGACCCGCGCGTTGGAGCCGTTTCGCCAGTTCATGGCGGCTCGCACCGCCACCGATACCTTCGAAGCGCTGGCCGAATTGCGCCCCGGTGGCCTGGCAGAGATAGGTGCGATCCGCCCCGAAGCGCCGTTGTCGGTTCTTGTGCCGTCCTTTTTGCTCAGTGAGATCGAGCGTGCCTTTCAGATCGGCTTCCTGATCTTTCTGCCCTTCTTGATCATCGATCTGGTCGTGGCCGCCGTCTTGATGTCGATGGGCATGATGATGGTGCCGCCCGCCATGGTGGCGTTGCCGTTCAAACTGGCGTTTTTTGTGGTTGCAGACGGGTGGACCCTGATTTCCAGCGCGCTGGTGCGCAGCTACTTTTAGCCGCGCGCCTCGCCCTTGACCAAGCCTGCCCAAACGGCATAAGCCCAAGCCAGACCATCAAAGGGATTGCCATGTCTTTCGACCGTTCCATCAAAATTGCGCCGTCGATCCTTTCGGCCGATTTCGCCAATTTCGGACAAGAGATCCAGGCGGTCGAGGCTCAGGGCGCAGACTGGATCCATGTCGATGTCATGGATGGCCATTTCGTGCCGAACCTCACCTTTGGTCCCAGCACCTGCGCCGCGATCCGCCCGCATATCAAGACAGTCATGGATGTGCATCTGATGATCGCCCCGGTTGATCCCTATATCGATGCCTTTGCCCAAGCCGGGGCCGATGTCATCACCGCCCACATTGAAGCCGGGCCCCATATTCACCGCACCTTGCAGGCCATCCGTGGGGCAGGCGCGAGGGCCGGGGTGGCGCTGAACCCCGGCACGCCCGCCTCGGCGGTCGAAGATTTGATGGATATGGTCGATCTGATCTGTGTGATGACGGTCAACCCAGGCTTTGGTGGCCAGAAATTCATTCATATGACTGCCAAGATACGTGCCTTGCGTGCCATGATTGGTGATCGGCCCGTGCATATTGAGATTGACGGCGGTGTAACGCCCCAGACTGCCCCTTTGGTGGTCGAAGCGGGCGCAGATGTGCTGGTCGCGGGATCTGCCGTGTTCAAAGGCGGGTCTGTCAGTGACCCAGCGCCCTATGGCGACAACATCCGCGCGATCAAAGCGGCAATCGGGGCGTAGCTCTCCCGCCGGATTGCGGGGCCATCCGGCCCCTGAACCGTTTGGGGATGGCCCGACCTGCGGTCGGGTCTTGGATATTTGAGAACAAGAGAAACAGGGCGCGGTGCAGGGGTGAGCACGCTGGGCGCATTTCAGGGGTCTTTTTCGGCCCCGCTGCGCGCGACCGCGCCTTCAAGTGGCGGAAAGCGCGTTTTGGCAGCCGCTTCGGTCCAATCCATATGGTTGCGCACGAATTCCTGGGACGCATCGCGGACCGGTTGGTAATCCCAGCTGGTCATCAACCCGGCCTCCATCGCGGCGTGAACGGCGCGGCGTTGTTTTTGGGTGGCCAGCACATCGGCGCGGATTTTTTCGCTGTCCCAACGCCGGGCCACTTCGGCTGCAAAGTCGCCGGCCAGGGCGGCGTGTTCAGGCAAGGCGGCCAGATTGGTTCGCTCCATCGGGTCGCGGGCCAGATCGAACAACTGCGGTGGATCGACTTCGCAATGGATGTATTTGAACGCACCGCGCCGGATCATCAGGATCGGGTGGCTGGCACATTCGGCGCAGTATTCGGCATAGACCGCGCGCGCGCCGCCGTCTCCGCCGGTTGCGATGGGCCAGAGCGACTGGCCGTCAAGCGGCATGCCCGGCTCTGGCGGGTGGGCGCCGGTGCTGGCGCCAATGTCGATGAATGTGGGCAACAGATCGACCAGCGATACGGGCGTATCGCTGGCGCCATGTTTGACCCCCGGACCGGCCATGATCAGCGGCACGCGGGCGGAATGTTCAAAGAAGTTCATCTTGTACCAAAGACCGCGTTCGCCCAGCATATCTCCGTGATCGGCGGTGACGATGATGATGGTGTTGTCATACAGATTGGCCTCTTTCAGCGCCTTTACAACCTCACCCACCTTGCTGTCGAAATAGCTGGTGTTGGCGAAATAGGCGTGGCGCGCATTGCGCACTTCTTCGTCGGTGACGGCGACCCTGTCGGCCTCTATGCCCTTCATCAACCGCTTGGTGTGGGGGTCATCGGCGGGGCCGGTGGCGGGCATGTCGATGGCGTCATGATCATAGAGATCCCAGAATTCGGGCCGCGCGACATAGGGATCATGCGGGTGAATGAAGCTGACAACCATGGCGAAAGGTTCGACCTTGTTCATTGCATATTCAAAGATCCGGCGACGGGCGAAAAAGCAGGTTTCCTCATCATATTCAATCTGGAAGGTGGTGGCAGCGCGGCCCGCCTCGCGCACGGAATCCATGTTGTGGTACCATTTGTCGATACGTTCATCCGGCATCTCCCAATCGGGCGTCCAGGCGTGATCTGAAGGGTAGATATCTGTGGTCAGCCGCTCTTCGAATCCGTGCAACTGATCGGGCCCGACGAAATGCATTTTGCCCGACAGGCAGGTCCGGTAGCCCAACTGCCGCAGGTAGTGGGCAAAAGTGGGCACGGAGGCCGGAAATTCAGCGGCATTGTCATAGCCCGCGATGCGCGTGACCAATTGGCCCGACATCATCGAAAACCGTGAGGGCGCGCACAGGGGGGCGTTGCAATAGGCCGCGTCAAAGCGCATGCCCTCTGCGGCCAGCGCATCCATATGCGGGGTTTGGACCAGCGGATGCCCATAGGTCGAGGTGAAATGCGGGGCCAGTTGGTCGGCCATGATCACAACGATGTTGGGGGCTTTCATCCGGGGCTTCCTTTGTCTGTTCCCGCAGACTTTGGCGCTATCCGTGCAATGCCGCAACCGTTTTCAACTGGCTGAACCCGTAGAGCGCCTCAAAGCCCTTTTCGCGCCCGTGACCGGATTTGCCGTAGCCGCCAAAAGGCAGTTCGACGCCGCCCCCTGCGCCGTAATTGTTGATGAACACCTGACCCGATTTCAACGCGCGTGCGGCCCGCATTTGACGCGCGCCATCGCGGGTCCAGACGCTGGCGACCAGCCCGTAATCCGTGCCATTGGCAATGGCCAAGGCCTCATCCTCATCATCAAATGGGATCAACACCTGCACGGGGCCAAATATCTCATCCTGGGCCAGAACATGGTTGGCGGTGACACCGGCAAAAAGCGTGGGCAGCACGTAGTGGCCCGCCTCGGGTGCCTCTGACACCAACTGTCCGTTGCCCACATGATCCAACCCCGCGGCCTGCGCGATGAACCCTTCGACGATTTCTTTTTGCCGTGCGGAAATCAGCGGGCCGACATCCAGGTCTTCCAAGGCAGGGCCGACCCAAAGCTCGTTATAGCGCGCACCCATGCGGTCGCGCACCTCATCATACAGCCTGCGGTGCACCAGAATGCGCGACGAGGCCGAGCAGGTCTGGCCGGCGTTCTGAATGCCTGCATTCACCAAAAAGGGCAGGGCGGCATCCAGATCGGCATCTTCAAATACCAGTTGCGGAGATTTCCCACCCAATTCCAATGTAACCGGCACCACATTTTGCGCCGCCGCCGATTGCACCGACACACCCGTCGGCACTGATCCGGTAAACGAGACATGTGACACACCGGGATGCGCGGCAAGCGCCGCACCTGCCTCGGCGCCCAATCCCGGAACAACGTTCAACGCGCCATCCGGTAGCCCTGCCTGGCGTGCCAGATCGGCGAAGGCCAGCGCGGTCAGGCAGGCTTCCTCTGCCGGTTTCAGCACGCAGGCATTGCCCATCGCCAGCGCGGCCCCGACCGAGCGGCCGATGATCTGCATCGGGTAGTTCCAAGGGACGATATGGCCCGTCACGCCAAATGGCTCGCGCAGCGTGTAGACAGTATACCCCTGCAGATAGGGGATCGTCTGGCCCATGACCTTATCCGCGGCACCACCGTAAAACTCGCAATAGCGCGCCAAAGCATGTGCGTCGGCGCGCGCCTGTTTCAATGGTTTGCCCACATCCTGGGCCTCGATCAGCGCCAGGGTTTCGCCATGTTCGTGCACCAGTGCGGACAGCCGCATCAACACCCGGCCCCTTTCCGCCGCCGTGGCCTGCCCCCAGGGACCGGCCAGCGCAGACCTGGCCGCCGTGACGGCCCTGTCTATTTCGGCGGTCCCGCCCCGCGCAATCTGACCGATGGTCTCGCCTGTGGACGGATCTGTCAGGTCCAGATGGTCAGCGACGTCTTGCCAGGCACCGCCAATGAATGTTCGGGCCGGGTCAAACCAAAGTTCCGTCATGGGCAACTCCTTTTGTGCATATCAGGCCTTTGCCGACGCGAAGTCCGGCAAAACCGGTGCCGCATCGATCAGGCTTTGAGTATAGGCGTGGGCGGGCGCGCTCAGCACCTGATCTGTTGGCCCCTGCTCGACGATCTGGCCCGCGCGCATCACCATCACATGATCGGTGATAGAGCGCACGACTGTCAAATCATGACTGATGAACAGATACGACAAATCATAGTCGCGCACCAATTGCGCCAGCAAATCCAGAACCTGGGCGCGCACCGACACGTCCAGCGCCGATACCGCTTCGTCAAAGATGATCACTTCGGGCCGGATAATCAGCGCCCGCGCAATGGCAATGCGCTGGCGTTGGCCACCGGAAAACTCATGGATGTATTTACGGGCGTCCTCAGCGTGCAATCCCACGGCGGTCAGGGCCTCATCTATCGCGTCTCGTCGGGCCGCCCCCGTCGGGGGATCATCAAGCAAGAAGAACGGCTCGGTGATCAGGCGGTCCACGCGATGGCGCGGGTTGAATGACCCATAGGGGTCTTGAAACACAACGGATATACGCCGACGTATGGATGGGTCTCGCCCCACTGGCGCGCCGTCCAGCAGGATGTCACCGGACTGCACCGGCTCCAGCCCCAAAAGCGCACGGGTCAGGGTGGATTTGCCACAGCCGCTTTCGCCCACCAAGCCAAATCGACCGCCGCGCGGCAAAACAAAACTGACGTCATTGACGGCACGAAAATGCGCGCGTGGTGCGAGCAACCGGGTGCGCGGCAAGGCATAGTCGCGCACCACATTGCGGCATTCCAGCAGCGGTGCCCCTGCTGTTTTGGCGGGCAAATCGGCCTTGTGCCGCGACGCCTCGAACAACATGGCGGTATAGGGATGTCTGCGGTTGCGCAGGACTTCACCCGTGGGCCCGTGCTCGACCACCTCGCCGGCGCGCATCACCACGATCTGATCGGCCATATCCGCCACCACGGCCAGATCATGCGTGATCATGACCAACCCCATGCCGAACTCCTGCACAAGGTCGCCCAGCAACGCCAGAATGGTGGCCTGCGTGGTCACATCCAACGCGGTTGTCGGCTCATCTGCGATCAAAAGGGCAGGGCGCCGTGCGATGGCCATGGCGATGACAACGCGCTGACGCTGACCGCCAGACAATTCATGCGGATATCGCGATAGCGGAAAGGCATCATTGGGCAATCCGACCCTTTCCAGCATCTGGCCGGCGCGGCGCCGCGCTTCAGCTTTGCTGGTATCTTCATGGATCAGGATCGTTTCGGCCACCTGGTCGCCAATGGTTTGCACCGGGTTGAGCGCGGTCATGGGCTCCTGAAACACCATGCCAACCTCATCACCGCGTACCG
>Ga0316205_10005189_pt1 | contig 10937 bp, 10 predicted proteins | sample 3monthpyrite_MG_FD_204941 | JGI IMG/M metagenome (GOLD analysis project Ga0316205, IMG submission 204941) | Microbial mat bacterial communities from mineral coupon in-situ incubated in ocean water Damariscotta River, Maine, United States -... | ecosystem: Environmental > Aquatic > Marine >...
GAATTACGAAGCAATAACAGATAATAAAATTGTTATTATTCGAGGTTCAACGGGTAAACTCTATGCACAAATAATGCAGGGCGCCCCATATGATATTTTTTTCTCTGCAGATGCAAAACGTATAGACAATCTTGTTAAAAAGGGAAAAGCACTAGAAATAGATGGTAGCGAGAAATCATTTGTTTATGCAAGAGGCAAGTTAGCATTATGGAGAGCAGATGCGGATAGCTCTCAGGAGTTGAGAGAAAAGCTTAATTCAGGAGATTTTAATAAACTGGCTATAGCCAATCCTAAAACAGCTCCTTATGGTAAAGCGAGTATTGAAGCTTTAAAGGAAATGGAAATTTATGAAGAAGTTAAACATAAACTGGTCTATGGTGAGAATATTTCACAAGCCATGCAGTTTGTGCAATCCGGCGCAGCAGATATAGGTTTGGTTGCCAGATCTTATGTAATTAATGATATGTATTGGGAGATAGATAGTTATTTACATAAACCTATTAAACAAAAAGTTATTCTACTTAAGCAAACTAAACAGTTAGAAACCGCTAAAGAGTTTTTGCAGTACATACAAAGTCCAGCCATAAAAAAATTAATTAAGGCAGATGGATATGACCTTTGATTGAACTCTCCCCTATTCTTGTCACTTTAAAACTGGCGACAATTACAACACTTATATTATTATTGATAGGCACACCTCTGGCATGGTGGCTTTCAAATACATCTAGCAAGTCAAAAGTATTTATAGAGTCTATAGTGGCATTGCCACTAGTATTACCACCGACAGTTTTGGGTTTTTATTTATTGCTTGCCTTAAGTCCGGACGGATTTATTGGACATCTCTGGTCATATATCAGTAATACACCGCTAAGTTTTAGTTTTGCAGGCCTGGTGATTGGTTCAGTTATATATTCAATGCCATTTGTAGTGCAACCATTACAGGCAAGTTTTGAGATGGTTGGCAAGCCTCTGCAGCAGGCTGCGTATACATTAGGTGCGAGTTCATTTGATACGTTTAAGAATATTGTGTTGCCATTATCCAAGCGTGGGTTTCTAGTGGCTATCACATTAGGGTTTGCGCATACCGTTGGTGAGTTTGGTGTGGTATTAATGATTGGCGGTAATATTCCTGAGGTGACACAGGTACTATCGATTATTATTTATGATCATGTAGAAGTTCTGGAATATACGCAGGCACACTATTATTCAATCGGCTTACTGGTATTTTCATTTATCGTTTTATTTATAACCTACTCATTAAATAGAAAATTAATGGTGCGTATTTAATGATAGAGGTTAATTACAAACATAAATTAAATAATTTTCTGTTAGACGTATCATTTACGATACCAAAAACAGGTATCACGGTTTTATTTGGGCCATCAGGCTCAGGAAAAACCAGTGTGTTAAATTTAATGTCGGGTTTAAGAAATGATGAAGACAAAGAAAATAATTCAAAATTTATTTTAAATAATCGAGTTATAGATGATTCAGTTCATAGAATAAGAATAGAGCCCTGGTTTCGTAACATAGCATACGTATTTCAAGATCATCGTTTATTTCCCCATATGAATACAAAGGAAAATATTTTATTCGGCTACAAGAGATGCAATAGCACATTAAAGCCCGACGACTTAATTAAAAAATTTAAAATTGAGGAATTACTAGGTCATTACCCTGAACAGTTATCCGGAGGCCAAAAGCAGAGAGTATCTATGGTGCGCGCCTTACTTTCTCAGCCCGAATTACTAATACTTGACGAACCTCTGAGCGCATTAGATTACACATCAAGGCAGGAATTATTACCCTATATAGAAAACATACATAAAGAACTAGATATCCCGATTGTCTATGTCAGCCATGATATAAAAGAAGTTTTAAGGCTGGCCGATTATATACTCATAATGAATAAGGGAAAAATAGTTGATCAGGGTGATATTGCTGATTTATGTATTTCGCAACCTTTATTAACACAGGAGGAAGGCGCCAGTTTTATACTTGAGGCCAGAGTTACTAAAATAATAAAAGAAGACAAGCTCGTGCAGTTAGATTGTGGAGAAACTATTTTAATAACCGCTGAGAGCATGCAGCTCAATGATAAAATTCGTGTGTTAATTCATGCAAGAGATGTGAGTTTGTGTTTAAGCCCGCCACAGGATAGTAGTATCTTAAATTGTGTGCCCATATGTGTTGAGGATTTACAAACGGATGAAAATGGGAAATTACGTGTGATTGCAAAAATAGGTGAGCAAACAATCGTATCATTAATAAGCCACCGCTCAGCACGTCAGTTGAATATTGAAAAAGGAAAAAATATGTATGCACAGTTCAAAGCTACTGCAATGATAAAATAATCAAATAATTTATTTAGTGTTCATAATAATAAATATAAAAAATGAAAATTATATTACTAACGTATTTATATCTAATATGCATACATGCAGCCTTCGCTAGTTCAAGTGAAAGCAGCTGGAAATTAATAAAGGACGAAAATGGAATAAAGGTATATATTTATGAAACTGCAGATAGTGATATTGTAAAAGCAAAAACACAGACAATTATTAACGCTTCCCTGGAACAGGTAAAAGCAACATTAAATGATATTGATCATCGCCACGAATGGGTGCCATTTTTAAAAATATCAAAAGCATTATCTGAATATAAAAATAATAAAAGAATTGAATATAGTCATTTCTCTGCTCCCTGGCCCGCATCAGATAGAGATTTTGTTTATCAAATCGAGTTAATAAACAGCTCATATAATAAACTTGTATATAAAATGTTTTCTGTTGATTCTGATTTAAAACCGGATAATGGTAGTTATATCAGAGCTGATCTGTTTGAAAGTAGTTATACATTAGAATCACTCGATAGTGAAACCACGACGGTAGAATTAGTGTTTCATGCAGACCCAAAAGGCTGGCTGCCTAACTGGGTCATCAATATTATTCAAAGAGTATTACCGTTTAAAATATTAAGAAACTTAAGAAACAGATTGAATAACGAGCAATAAAATGAGTCGGCTCAGCTCGTTCTCTCATTTTTGATTTTAAATATAATTAATACAATACTCATAATGATAATAAGTGACGCGCAAACAATCAGTGGCGTATTCCCTGTCAGGCTAGCGTGTATTAACCAAGCTGTATTTCCCAATACAGCTAATACAATCATTAACATAGAAATATCATTCGTTAAGCGGGTTTTAAAAGCTTTATGAATTTGTGGAATAAAAATAAGCGTAGTAAGGATGGAGGCTATCCAGCCAAAGATTTCTTCAATAGACATAGGGTTTTATAGTGTATCTAAATTATTATTGTAGAGTATAGCCAGCTTGTAAAAGTTTAGCGTAAAGAATATTAGGTGAAATCCATATAACAATATCATCAAATTCATTACCGTCTTCTTCAATTCGTTGAGCTGCATAGTATTGTGGGTCACTACCAATTGGATATGCTGGAAGGCCACATGTGCTAGCTACATTACCACCTTCACCTGCATTTTCATTTTCATCAGTATTATTCGCTCTTTGTTTGGTTCCCATGGCAAATATAACAGCAACGGCATTTGATGTAGAGGCCGTACCAGCACCAGCAGTGCAGGCTATGGTAAGGTCGTTACAAACTTTGATGTCCGGGTTTACAAAGTTAGGACCACCCTCTAAACGAATTGCATCTGCTACAACAAAATCTGAGAAACCATCGCCTGCGCCTGGAGGTGTAGGCTGTCCGGTGCCATCTACATAAGCGACACTGTACCTATAGGGTCGGCCCCATGGGTCAACGAGTAATCCATCACAGTTAACCTCGCCTTTTAAACCCAGTGTTGCTGATGGTACGAAACCAATATATCCAGCTATAACATCATTATTAGCACAGTGATTAGTGGGGTTTACAGGATTTTCTAAGCCATTGAGCCCAGGTCTGGTTGGGCAGGGCAAACGATTATTTGCAATCGCAAAGCCATATAATGATTCTTCTATTTCAACCAGTTTAGTTCTTGCCTCTTTAATATTTTTGGTCTCAAGCTGGGCACGTAATGGCATAAACGTATAACTGAGTAAAACTGCAATTATCACAAAGACAATGGCAATTTCTATTAAAGTAAAACCCTTTTCTGATTTCATAATCTATCTCTAATTACATTCGGGTAAACTGGTTGCTGGGTTAATAGTATATCCACGACTAGCTCCAGTCGAATTAACAGCAAGGCAATATATGCGGTCGTTAACTTGTGCAGCAGGTAGCCCCGTATAATCACCAAGATTAGAACCAGCTGTGTTGTTAGAGCCTTCAAGATAATTCTCTAACTCTGTTTTAAGGTCGCCTATAATTGTAATAGCTTCAATATATGGATCTTGACGTAGTTGGTCGAAGGGTGGATTTTCAAGCCGTTCGCCGGAAAATATTAATGCTGCAGCGTAAGTAGTAGTGCCATTTACAGTTAAGCAGTTTGCACTTGTGCATGTTGAAGAATCTTGAGCGGCTGCTGCCAAACCAGGTTGAAAACTTTCGTTTACGATAAAGAACCAGTGGTCTTTTGTGAATTCCCATAATCTAAGATACTCTGTGGGCAATGTGCAGCTGCTTGCAGAAAAAATGTTAGCCAATGTTGTAGATGAATAAGATGTAGTAAAAGGTAATCTGCCAACGGTGTTGACCAGATCTGCCTGATCTGAATAATTATTAGTAACTCTGAAGTCACCACCTACATCTATTATCGATGGCCATGGAAATAAATATGCCGTATTAGTACTACCACCACCAGTACTACAACTAGATCTGCAGCTGTTACGGCAATCCCGACGAGTTGTGTTACAAGCAGCTCTTTGAGGGCCTGTACTAGCACTTAACATGCATAAAGTTCGATCGGCATCACAATCATTATTACAGGTATCAATACAGGTTGGTGATGAACCGCCACCGCCGCCACCGGCTGTAATAGCATCATGCGTATCCACAGCGTAACTGATTAAGCAATCAGATATATGACCCGCTAGATTATTGATTTTATCGGTATATAACGCATTATTGCCCTTTATGGCATCAAAAATTTCTGCAGCAGTGATCGTAATTATTCGATCGTTAAGTGAGGTATTTGTGCCTAATCCATTGGCATTAATGAATCGGTCAATTTGATTTGCTGGAGTATCAGTGACTTGACCATTATTAATACCTTGAAAACTATCGAGGTAATTAGAAATTGTTACGCTATCACCAGGAACTTTACAGGGAAGAGGGTTGTTTTGATTGGCTGAATTTCGCGCTTGATTTGATAACGGTTTACCCGGTGCAATAATAACTGCAACGACCCGGTCTTCAGGCGTATCGCCTTTGTAAATAATACCGTTTTCGTTATAGATCTGAAACATGCCTGGAGTATCATCATTCGTCATATCCGATTCAGGCTCATTATAAAAATCACCAGATAAGGCATACCATAAACACTCGCCTGAGCTATCTTTTAATGGTTCAATATTCAGATGCCTCCATGGAAGCCAGCCGATGCTATTGCCGGATTTAAGACCACATTGAGGGCTGCTATTTCCTTCCCCATTAAAATTAGTTACTACACTCGGACAAGGTAAGAGAGCGTGATAACCTGCATGAGGTGTGCCTGTAACAGAGTCGGTATAATAATAAGTTACTGCATAGGAGAGTAGAGCGCTTTTAGCTTTAGCTAAAGCGTGTGAAGTTTTATTTTCAGCACTTGTTCTTAGAAGGTCAGGACCTAAATCAGATATAAAAAAAACAGCCCCGGTAAGTATAATAGCCATAAATAAAGCAATAAGGGATGCGCCCTTCTGTTTAATGACTATTGTGATATTGTTAGATCTGAACATAAGTGCTATTTAAGGGCTTAAATTAGTTAAATTATCCACCTTATCCAGAATACCGTCATCTTCATCGGTCTTGGCTTTTGGTGGCTTTATCTGATAATTTTCCTCAACCAGCTGGCTTTTCTCGCTCCACTGCTGGCCGGGTTTAAGTTTAATATTCTGACCATAAATTCGAGCCGGTACCTGATATTCCTGTTTTTTAACTTTAGCCGTATTCACATAAACATCGTTATTAACCTGAGGTGATTTTAATGTGTTTTCATCATTAACAAAAACCACGGGGTCTGCGTTATCTCTAATCACAACACCCTGCATTTTTACAACAGCAGGCTCACGTAAAATAATAGCTGATGATTCACTCTTAATTTTATCAAACTTACCCTGTTTGCGAAGTTCGTCTAACTGACTTCGTACATGATTAGTCGTAAAAAGTGTACGTAGATTTTTTTGAGAATCCAGGTTGTCAGCTGTTGATATTGTCGTCATAAGAGAAAATAATATAGTTACGAATAAAAAATATCTCATTAATAACCACCTTCATTCGGTAAAGTGACAACACTTTTTTGCATGGTATACCAGTTTAATTCACATTTAGCTGAAAAGTTTTTATCAGTTTGAGAATCAACTAAAGATTCAAGCTGTGTTACGTTGCGTACAATGGCGCAACTTTTGATATCAAACAGGCCATTGGCTTTTTCATGAAGACTATTAATGACGGTATATAGATCTCCTTCATGAAGTAATTGCATGTCTAGAGTCATGGTGGATTTCAATAACTGTATACCGGGATATTTCTGAGATATATCATTAGAATTTAAATTTTCACGTTTATCAATTTTATATTTTAAATAAGGTATTTTGTTAAGTGTTGTAATTTTCTCTATCGTATCTACCCAGTTTAAACGCTGTTCATCACCGACAATGCCTGACGAAATAAGTTGATTATATTTTTCTTCAAATTGTTTTAACATTTGCTTTTGATTAATAGCAGTATAATAGCGTTCTTTAGCCTGGTTAAGATCTGCTTCAGCATTAATTTTATTGTTGTAAGAAGTTTGCCACCATGAGTGTGAAACAACAATAAGTATAGTGGCGGCCACTATACTTATCAGGAAGGTAGCAATCTCATTTTGAAGATTTTTAAAGGAGTCTATAATCATGAGTTGCGACCCTTCATAAGGACCTGAATTTCAAACTGGCCTTTATCCTTGTCTCGATTAGCTTCCTGATCCAGTTCAATCCCACTTTCATTTTCAATGCTTGATTTTGATCTTACATCAACGGGCATATGAATGATTGATACATCTTTTACCAGTTTGTTGCTTTTAAATGCATCAATAATTGAGTTTACTTTATTAACTGATTGTTTAAGGCTGCTTTGAGAAACGCGTATATAACCACCAATAATAGCGTGTTGATTTATTTCATCAGGTTTAGCGTAATCAGTAATTTTTTTGTTATGATTGTTAGTGACTCCAGGCATCACATTGCCCTGGTGTTGTTTCCAGTTAATTTTTGTAATTTCAGTATCATGCATTCCAGATCGAGTTAAAACTCGGCTGATATCAACCATGAAATTTTGTGGTGATAAAATCTTGGATTGTTTTATTTTGTCACTTAATAAAACAGACGATTTCATTTGTTGTGTTTTTGACAGTTTAGTCTCAAGTTTAGCAAGACTCTTTTCATAGTCATTATTTACCCCTTCAGTTTGTATATTAAGTGTTATCGACTCTTCATCGAGAACAACCGATTCTGAAAAATAGGAAAAAGACATAATGATAGAAAGCAGTAAAATTATAACACTTGTTATATAAAGACCTTTAGAAATAAGCTGTTCATAGTATTTTGAAAATAATGAGGTATTTCCATAATGACCAATAGGGGAAAGTTTAGAAGAGCAAATAAATGAGTATATGCCATTGCTATAGTCGCTGATATTAGTATCTTGAGTATCAGCGGTTTGCATATCACAACCCAGGGTTTCAGTGACTTCACGCAGTTTATGATAATGAAAGCTGCGTAATGCCGTGTCTATACATCGGCTCTGTATTTCTGCAAGGTCATCTTCTCTACAAATAACGTGAATTTCAATTTTCTCATCAAAACCAATATGTCTTTGATTAGATAAAAATCTTATTGTCTGTTCTACTTCTGTAGAAATATATTCGCCGATTGTTGCATCTTCAAGGTTTACAACTGCCGAACGACTGCTTTCAAAATGCCCGTGTTTAACAAATGTCTGACGTAAGTTACTTGGCACCTGTTGCGATACTAGTAAAACATTATTGCTTTTATTGTTAATTTTACGGAATAAATTTTCGCTTAGTAAAGGTAATGACCAGATACCTGATATGGACGTGTTGCATTCACGAATGGGTTTTAACCATGGTTCAAGTATTTCAGGGTTGCTCAAAACACTATAAAGTAATATATCGTCTTTACGCCCTGTTTTCTCGCGTCCGACTATACTGTAATTCACATAATCTTTACTTTTTCTATAGTGCCTTTCAATAAGGCGCTTAACAATTGCTTTACGATCAGCAGAACCAACATGTGGAATGTTTTCTTTTTTAAAATCTTCTTCAATAAGGTCAACAAGTATTCTAACTGGCGTGTTTTCAGTGGCCATCAAATAGGTTTTGAATTTTTCAATGCCTTCTTCACCTGGATTAAAAACATAAGACGATATGCATTTTTCATTTTGCCAATGAAAAACAGTTAAACGGTAACCTGAATAATAAAATACGCGTTTCATAATTGTAAAGTTGTTAATGAATCGTAGATGGGACCAAGTACGGCAGACATAATCCACATCATAATGCCGCCCATAACAATAGTCAGTACTGGCGTCATGGCTGCTTCCATTTTATCCACAGCCTCTTTTACCTCTCTATTATAAAAGTAACTTATATTTAATAATGCCTCATCAAGTGCACCTGTATTCTCACCCACTTTTAACATACGTATAACCAGAGGCGGATAAATATTTACAGAATTAAAACTTTCTGAAATTTGCCCGCCATCAGCAATTTTTGAGCGAATATCTGTAATCGATGCAGTTAGAACTGCATTACCCATTAATAATTCTGATATTTTAAGGCTATCCAGCACAGTTAATCCTGATGAGTACATCATTGCAAAATAATTTGAAAAACGAGCCAGATTTGTTTTCAGAATAATGGGTCCAAAAATAAACAGTTTTAATTTAATCTTATCAATAAAATAACGCACTTCAGGCTTTTGTTTCGCAAGCGCACGAATACCGAAAAATAAGGCGATTGGTGTACCAAATACAATATACCAGTAATTACCCAGAAACCATGAAGTCGCAATAAGCGCTTTAGTATGTATGGGTATAGTGCCACCAAGATCTTCAATAAATGGAATGAGTTCAGGCACCAGGAATATCATTAAATATGAAACTACAGCGGTAATGACAACAGTGACAATAGCAGGATAGATCATAATTTTTTTGGTATGTGCAATTAACTCATCATGCCACTTAAGTGTTTCAGCCATATCATTTAAGACTTCGGATATGCGCCCGGTTTCCTCACCCACCTGTACCAGGGTGATATAAACGGTATCAAAAATTTCGGGAAATTCAGATAATGCTCCTGAAAAAGTTTTACCCCCCTGAATTTCATCAACCAGTCCAGACAATACTTCCTTCATTCGTCCATTAGGTAATGAATCTCTAAGATCTCCCAGACCATCAAGAATACTTACACCTGATTTAGTCAGTTGTTGCATCTGAAAAGTAAAATTAATTAGTTCTCTGCGAGGAATGCTTTTAGTTTTGAAATCAAAAAGGCCGGCATTTTTTTCCTTATAATTTATAAGGTCCATACCCATGCCGCTGAGTCGTTGTTCAAGGTCAAGTAGATTGTCGGCTTCGATACTATCGTTTCGAACTTTTCCGGATGCATCAATAGCTTTGTATCTGTACATGGTAGCCATAATTAAATCACAACCGATCTGTGAGATCGATAACTCTACTCACTTCATCAAGGGTGGTGATACCTTCTATTACACGACGAGCAGCATCGTCAGCTAGTGTTTGAAAGCCTTTTTGTTTTAGATGTTTTTTAAATTTCCCCATGGTTAACTGTTCGGCAATCATTTCATCGAGTTCAGAATCAATTCTTAAAACTTCTAAAATTGCCAGTCGACCTTTATAACCAATTTCTCCACATTTATCACAGCCGTTTGCATCAAAAATTTCAAGTGACTCGGATGTATTGATCCCCAATAAAGTTTTTTCAACATCGGCTGCTGAGCGTGATGTTTTACAATGCGGGCATAGTTTTCGAACCAGGCGTTGACCCATAATGCCAATAATATTACCTGACATGATTTCTGGTTTAACCCCAATATCAATCAGTCGAGGAATAGAGCCAATAGCTGAGTTAGTGTGTAATGTTGAATATACCTGATGCCCCGTCATGGCAGCACGCAATGCCATTTCGGCTGTGTCAGAATCACGTATTTCACCAACTAGAATGATGTCCGGATCCTGGCGCATTAATGAACGAATACCATTGGCAAAGTCCATACGTAAAACTTCGTTGATGGAGGTTTGACGCACCATATCCATGGGATATTCCACAGGGTCTTCCAGAGTCATAATATTAACTTCGACTGAGCGAACATAACCCAACATAGAATAAAGCGTGGTGGTTTTACCACTACCTGTTGGCCCAGTAACGAGAATAATCCCTTCTGGTCTGGCCATCATTAATTTTAATTGTGACAGTGAATTTTCATGTAAACCCAGATCATCAATAGCAACTATGCCCTTTGCTCTATCGAGCACACGTAATACTACATTTTCACCGTGAGTTGTGGGTTGAGATGAAACACGAAAATCAATTTGATGACCACGAATATTTAAATTTATACGGCCGTCCTGTGGCGCACGTGTTTCCGCTATGTTCATATTTGACATAACTTTTAGACGAACAACAATTGCCGACCAATAGTCTTTATGTAAACTACGAACCTGTCGTAGTACGCCATCTATTCTATAACGTAAACGTAAAAAACCTTCTTCTGGTTCAAAGTGAATATCTGATGAGCCGTGTTTAACGGCATC
>Ga0316205_10005190_pt1 | contig 10931 bp, 9 predicted proteins | sample 3monthpyrite_MG_FD_204941 | JGI IMG/M metagenome (GOLD analysis project Ga0316205, IMG submission 204941) | Microbial mat bacterial communities from mineral coupon in-situ incubated in ocean water Damariscotta River, Maine, United States -... | ecosystem: Environmental > Aquatic > Marine >...
GCGACAGCCCACGTGATTTACTATTGGACTCATTCCGGGAATCAGGTAATGCCGTGTTACTGGGTACCAGTAGTTTCTGGGAAGGTGTTGACGTAAGAGGGGATGCCTTATCGCTGGTTATTATAGACAAGTTACCCTTTGCGTCACCTGGCGACCCGGTCTTACAGGCGCGTATTGATCAGATCAAGAAAAATGGACAAAATGCTTTTTTTGATTTTCAGCTACCTAATGCGGTCATCACTTTAAAACAGGGCGCTGGTCGATTGATCAGGGATGTTACCGATAAGGGTGTCATGGTAATATGTGATCCGCGAATGACAGGTAAAGCGTACGGCAAGGTGTTCGTTAACAGCCTGCCACCCATGAAGCGAGTAATCGACACGACCAAAGTGATAAATTTCCTGAAGGCACTATGAAAATACTGGCAATAGATACTTCAACCGAAGCTTGTTCGGTAGCGTTACATATTGATGGTGACGTTAAAGAAGAGTTTGAGGTTGTTAAGCAAAGTCATACTGATCGTGTGCTTCCGATGATAGAATCTTTACTCGCAGAAGCGGGAATGAGTTCGGTAAAACAATTTGATGCCATTGCATTTGGACGTGGCCCGGGTAGTTTTACAGGTATACGAATTGGTACAGGCGTAGTGCAAGGCATTGCTATGGGTGCAGATTTACCTGTTGCACCCGTCTCTACGCTGGCGGCGATTGCGCAAGGTGCGAGGCGTAACTGGGGTGCACGTCGTGTTATAACCGCTATTGATGCTCGAATGCAGGAAATTTACTGGGGATGCTTTCAATTGGATGAGCAAAATCTGATGGTTCCCGTTCAACCTGAATGTGTTGCCAAACCGCATTCATTGCCAGTGCCGGAAGGTATCTGGTTTGGAGCGGGCAGTGCATGGACGGCTTATAAAGATGAGTTGTCTACTTATTTTGAAGGTACGATAAGTGAGCAGGACGGGGCGGCATTACCTCATGCGCAGGACATAGCAACTCTTGCGATCGATATGGTAAATAAAAATGAACTGGTTTCTGCGGAGCTTGCCCAGCCGGTTTATTTGCGCAATGAAGTTGCCTGGAAAAAAATCATCCAGCAGTGAGCATTATTCGCGTTATTATTCTGAAAAAGTATTAAAAGTTATTTAACAGTTTATTTTTCAATGTGTTGTTTCTGTATTCTAAAACTTTTCTTGTGAATCCTCGTTTTGCCAAGTAGTTCACGAAACTGTGCAATGGTTGACAATACAATGCTGGATAAGATATGTTAAATAGCAATTATTAATGATGACATGCATAAAGGTGGTAAACATTAAAACTTTATGCCATTATTAATAACACAACGGTCGGTTTCAAGATTAATGGAACTAGTTAGATAGAACGGCTGACCTGAATAGCAGAGCATTATCCTGATATTCAACAGCAGACTTTGTTACAAGGATGTAAGTATAACCACCATGTCAAGTGTAATGTCTCTCGATTTTGAAGCGTTGCTATCGCCTGTCTCAGACGATAGCCCTGTAGGTCATGACCTGCGTGAGAGCAGTTCCCCGAATTCCGATTATCGTTTGTTACGTGATGCAAGAACAAAAGCGCGTAATAACGAACGCAGTGCGCTCGCAAATGGCGATAGTCAGTTTATAGTCGGAAAAGACTGGACAGAAATTCTTAAGAAATCCCCCGAAGTCTTTCAAAAACAAAGTAAAGATATCGAAGTTCTTACCTGGATGATCGAAGCATTGACTCGCGTACATGGTTTTCGTGGCGTAGGTGAAGGCTTTAAACTTGCAGCTGACATGATCAGTTCCTATGGCGATAATTTACATCCTCGTCCGGATGAAGACGGTATCTCATCACAATTAATTTCCCTGATTGGCCTTAATGGGTTCGGCGGCGAAGGCACGATTATTATTCCTATTAAGGCTATTCCACTTACGCAAGGTGTTGAAGGGCCATACTCAACCTGGCAATGTGAACAGGCTTTTGAACTGGAACGGGTTTCTGATCCGGATAAAAAAGAAGCGCGTATTAAACAGGGTAGTATCACACGCGCAGAGATTGATCAGGCGACTACAGAAACAGATACCGAATTCCTGTTACAGGTTAATGAGGATATCCAGTTTGCGATACAGGAATATATAGCCTTTCAGGAAGTCTTGAACAGTTATTGTGAGGAAGACCCGCAGCCTAGCGGAAAAATCCTGGAAGCGCTGGAGAAAGCACAACAAACACTGGTTTATATTGCCGGTGACCGCCTGGTTATCTATGACGAGTCAGAAGATGAAGATGTCACGAGTCAGGGAAGTACCAATAATTCAGGCAAGCAACAGATACTGGACAACAGGGATGCAGCACTCAGATCATTACGTGACGTCGCTGCATACTTCAGGCGGACAGAACCCCATTCGCCTATTTCATATGCAATAGAACAAGCAGTTTACTGGAGTCAGCTCCCGTTACCTGCGCTTATTCAGGAGCTGATTCCGGATGAGAATGCGCGCAGAAAATATCAGAATCTTACAGGAATTCGTAAAAGCGATGACTGAAGGTAACAACATATCACTCAACATTTATCAAAGGAGTCAGTAGATATGGAGAGTATACACAACAAACTTAGCCGCGTGCGCAAACCACGTGTTCATATTAGTTACGAAGTCGAAACGGAAGGTGCTGTTGCTAAGAAGGAACTGCCTTTTGTTGTTGGAGTGATGGGAGACTTTTCAGGTGATCCTACAGCGCCATTAAAGCCGCTTAAAGATCGTCGTTTTGTTCAGATCGATCGTGACAACTTTAACAGTGTACTGGCCAGTATGACGCCAGGCATCAACATTAAGGTGAAAAATGTTTTACAAGATGACGGCAGTGAATTTGCTGTTAATTTACAGTTCGAATCAATGGATGATTTTGAACCGGCTGCAATTGTTGAACAGGTAGAGCCACTGAAAAAACTGATGGAAACACGCAATAAACTGCGTGATTTATCAACCAAGGCAGATCGTTCAGAAGACCTGGAAGCCATTATAGAAAAAGTGCTGAATAACGAAGCAGACCTGAATGAGCTGGCAGAAGCCGTTGGCGCAGAGAAAGGAGAAGAGGCATGAGTAACGCAGTAGAATCCAGTACAGAAGCAGCAGCTGAAGGCGAATCTTTAAGTCTTCTTGATCAGGCTGTTATTGCAACAAAACAAACTGATAGCGAAGATGCACAGGCACTACTGAAAACCCTGACTGAAGAAGCACTGAAAGGGACAGTTACCTGGAACAAGAACCTCACGGTTACTTTTCGTAAAGCGATCGAAGCAATTGATACTGCGATCAGTAGTCAGTTACGTGAGATCATGCATAATGGCGATTTCCAGAAGCTTGAAGGTTCATGGCGTGGTCTGCATTATCTGGTAAATAATACTGAAACCAGTACTTCATTACGTTTGAAAATGCTTAATGTCAGTAAAAACGACGTATCAAAAGACCTGTCCAAGGCAGTGGAATTTGACCAGAGCCAGGTCTTCAAGAAAATTTATGAAGGTGAGTTTGGATCACCAGGTGGCGAACCCTTCGGCGCAATGATTGGTGATTATGAATTTACTAATCATCCTGATGACACGGAATTCCTGAGTAACATGTCTAATGTTGCAGCTGCTGCGTTCTGTCCATTCCTGTCAGCTGCTGATCCTAGTCAGTTTGGTTTTGATGACTGGAGCGAGTTGTCCAAGCCGCGTGATCTGGCCAAAATCTTTGATTCAGCTGAATATGTGAAATGGCGCTCATTCCGTGATTCTGAAGACTCACGTTTTGTAACGCTGACAATGCCACGTGTACTTTCACGTCTTCCTTTCGGTGCTGATACCAAGCCGATTGAAGAGTTTGGTTATGAAGAAATGCCTTCAGATCGTCAGCCAGCTGGCGCTGATTACTGCTGGTCAAATGCGGCCTATGTACTGGGTTCAAGACTGACTCAAGCATTTGCAAAATACGGCTGGTGTACTGCGATCCGCGGTGCTGAAGGTGGTGGTCGTGTAAATGACTTGCCTGTGCATTTAACTACTTCAGACAGTGGTGACATTGATATGCAATGTCCTACTGAGGTGGCTATCACTGACCGTCGTGAAGCTGAGTTGAGTGGCCTTGGGTTTATGCCATTGTCGCACTATAAAAACACAGATTATGCGGTGTTCTTTGGTGGTCAGACTGCACAAAAAGCATCACAGTACGACACACCTGAAGCAACAGCTAATGCAGCCATTTCAGCACGCTTGCCTTACATCATGGCAACATCACGCATTGCTCATTACCTCAAGGTGATGGCGCGTGATAAAATTGGCAGCTTCATGGAAGCACCTGATATGGAAGACTGGCTGAATCGCTGGATTAACAATTACGTCAATGCCAGTGAAGAAGGCGGTCAGGATATGCGCGCTTCATTCCCTCTGGCAGAAGCAAAAATCCAGGTTCAGGAAATTCCTGGAAAACCGGGCTCATACAATGCAGTTGCATGGTTACGTCCCTGGTTACAGATGGAAGAGTTGTCAACCTCATTACGTATGGTAGCTCGTATACCTGAAATGAGTAGCTAAATTAGTTACCTGTCCCCGGCATGGTATTTTCCATGTCGGGGTGTCAGGGTTAGATTAACTCTGGTTAAGCAAGAATTATTTGCAATACGTAATTAACAGAAACTTGCGCTATTTCAAATATTTTTTATCACAAATACTTGATACTGGTTTTGTGAGCATATATGGACATAAAGGGAAAGGAAGGATAATGGATAAAGGAACTTTTTCAGTATTCCCCGGCAAGTGTCATTTTAGTACGGCTGATTGATTATCTATGTTAGATAACGAAATCAATCAATTGAAGTCAGGCGTTACGCTTGATTATGATGCTTTGTTAGCAACAGATCTTGATTTGGCACAGCCTATGTCCATGCTTGAAGCAATGGGTTCCATGGTTGATGCAAAAGAAGTTGAAGAGATTGCATCACACTGGCTTAAGCATATCTTTTCCCATCGACATCTGGATAGTCAGCAAGCTGCTGCCTTGATTCGACAAGCTATTGTTGATCTGGACGATTTGCTGCAGCGACAAATTGATAATATCCTGCATCATCCTGAATTCCAGCAACTGGAAGCATCCTGGCGTAGCCTTCATTACCTGGTTGAAACAGAAGCCGAGTATGATGAAGATCTCACTGTCAAAATCAAGGTGCTGGATGTCAGCTGGGCTGAGTTGGCTCGTGATGTAACGCGTGCCATTGAGTTTGATCAAAGCCAGCTTTTTCATCGTATTTATAGTGATGAATTTGATATGCCAGGTGGTGAGCCTTTTGGTGTTATGTTGGGTGATTATCAAATTTCGCATAAAGCCCATAAAGGTGTCTCCGCGACCGATATCGAAGTGCTTAATGAAATAGCACAAATTTCCACAGCCGCTTTATGTCCCTTTATATCTAATGTAAGCAGTACCTTGTTTGGTCTGGATGATATGACAGAACTCGGGCAGCCATTAAATCTCGATAATACTTTCAGACAAACGGAATATGCCAAGTGGCGCAGTATGCGTGAGCATGAGGATATGCGTTTTGTTGGTCTGACTGTTCCAAGCACATTAATGCGCGAGCCATTTGAAGACGATAGTACGCGACCTGAAAACTTCAGATACCGAGAGCGTGTGGTTGATACAGAAGATTACCTCTGGGGGAATGCATGTTATGCATTTGGTGGGGTATTGATTCGTGCATTTGCTAATACTGGATGGTTTGCGGATATTCGGGGTGGTGCACATGATTATGGTGAAGGTGGGGCGGTTAAAAATCTTTTTTATGCGCATTTTGAAAGTGACAAGAAAAGACTGACTACACGTCCGGCAACAAATGTTCAGATCAATGATTTTCTCGAACGTGATCTCGGAGATCTCGGGTTTATTCCGTTATGTAGTTATCACACGGCTGAACATAGCGCATTTTATAGTAATAATTCACTACACGACCCTATCGAATACGACTCGGAGATAGCGACAATAAATGCCAGGCTGTCTTCGATGATTCAATACATGTTATGCGTATCACGATTCGGGCATTACATTAAAGTGATGGTCAGAGATAAAATTGGTTCATTCGTTTCAGCTATTGAATGCCAGAATTTTTTACAGAGCTGGTTAAACGGGTACTCAACTTCCAGCGAAGGCCTGTCGGCAGAACTCAAAGCCCGTTACCCACTAGCCTCGAGCAAAGTAGACATTCATGAGAAACCCGGGCGACCTGGTTATTTTACTTGCGTTGTTCACCTGCAACCACATTTTCAATTAGATCAATTGGTATCCAGTATTCGTCTGGTAACAGAACTTGCTGTCGGTACTAACTCAGGAGAAGCATCAATATGACATCAGTCAATCAGTTATTTGAAAAAGGTGAGCTTGATAGTGCAATTAAAGCCATCGGTGAAGATCTTAGTCAATATCCAGACGATACTTCAAAACGTGCTTTTCTGGCCGAGATGTTATGCATCAAAGGTGAGTATGAAAGAGCCGACCGACAATTGGACACGTTGGTTAGCCTCGAGCCAAAATCCGCACTAAGTATTGGCACATGGCGTCAGCTTATTCGTGCAGCTAAAGCCAGAGATGATGTGTTTCAGCAGGGTGCAGCACCTGAGGTCGTTGATAAACCGACCGAACATATTCAGCAATTATTGGGAGCACATTTATCGCTGCGCGAAGGTAGTGAATCCGAATCTGAACAGCAAGTAGCCAGTATCGAGTCCTCAAGACAGGCATCAACAGCAATAGTAAACGGCTCGACAGTTACCGACTTGCGTGATCTGGATGATCTGTGTGCAGGGGTGCTTGAAGTAATGACGACGGGTGGGCAGTACTTCTGGGTTGATTTCTCACAACTGAGTTTACTTGAATTTCACCCGGCCGAGCGTCCACTGGACCTGATCTGGCGTAAGGCAACAATCGTGTTAAAAAATGGTACAGAGGGAGAAGTATTTGTCCCTGCCATTTATGCTACGCCAACCAAAGACAATAATGCGTTGCTGGGTAAAAAAACAGACTGGCTGGAATCAGAGGGTCTGGTACGTGGAATGGGGCAACGTTGCTGGTTGACAGGTGATGAAGCTACGCCATTCATGGATATAGAGCGTGTTGAATTTCAGGTAACTGCTGACTGATATCATGGCAAAAGTACGAACAGATCAACCGATATTACCATCGCTCCTGGACAGGTTAATTGATGATGATCCAAAGAAAACACTGGAGGTTGTCAAACCTGCGGTGACATTGCTGAATGATTTGAAAGCAGGTATTCGGCGTGACCTGGAAAATTTATTGAATACCCGTCTTTTTCGCCAGGAATCAATAAAAGATTATGATCAGTTGGAGAACTCGATTGTCAATTATGGCTTGCATGATTTCAGCACATTGCAATTTAGTTCTGAAGAGCACCGTGAAAGATTTAAAGATGAAATTATTAGTACAATAGAACGGTTTGAATCACGTTTTCACTGGGTCAAGGTTGAAATTGATCAGCTGGGAGAAGATCACGATCGTACTTTGTATCTTAAAATAAATGCATTACTGAATGTTGAACCTGATCCGATACCATTGTTGTTTGATTCGCGCATACAGGCGCTTGACAGGGCAGTAAAACTAAGAGAATTACGTCATGGATGATACGCTATTTTCATATTATAACCGCGAGCTGGCCTATATTCGAAATCTGGGTGCTGAGTTTGCGGAAGCTCACCCGAAAATCGCAGGTCGTTTACGTCTGGATCATGATATTGTTGAAGATCCACATGTTTCACGCCTGATAGAATCATTTGCATTTCTCACTGGTAGAATCCGTCATACGCTTGATGACAGCTTTCCGGAGTTAACAGAAGCGTTGATGGGGGTTTTGTACCCGGATTATCATGCGCCTATTCCTTCTATGGCAATCCTTAAATTCTGGATGACGAAAGACTTTATTGAACCCGTTCATATACAACCCCGTGAGGAAATGATTACACGGTCTTCAGCAGAATCCGTCTGTAATTATAAAAGCACAAATGCAGTATCTGTATACCCGGTAACAGTTAAAGATACCGTTTTCAGAAATCAGCCATTTAAAGCACCCGTGTTACCCGGCAATATTGATCGTGATAATGGTAATGTTCAGGCGATATTGAGACTGTCATTATCGGTTACTGAAGGGACAACATTTGATGAGATAAAACCAGGTAGCCTGAAATTTTATATTAATGGTCAACCGCAGCTGAGCTATCGTCTATACGAGATGTTGCTGACACAAGTAGCGGGTATTGCGATCGCAGAACACCCGGGGGATCCAAAGGCTGTTTTTTTACCTTCAGATTGTATTCATGCCTGTGGTATGGATGAAGAAAGTACAGCTATTCCTGTTGATGGTCGGTCATCAACAGCTCATCGCTTGCTGGCAGAATTTTTTGCTTTTCCGGAAAAATTCCTGTTCATTGAATTACGTGATCTTGAGAAATACTGGGCATCATTTAGTGAAAATGCCCAGATCTATATTTATTTCAAACAAACTCACCCGGAATTGGTGCAGGGCGTTACTGCAGAAACACTGCAGCTGGGTTGTACAACTATTGTAAATCTTTTTGAACAGGAGCTGGATACTGTAGATGCAAAGGAATTTACAGTTGAGCATAAGATAATACCTGATATCTATGGCAATATTTCTTGTGCAGATATTCATACTATTACTGAAATATATGCATCTCGCCCGGGTAAAGAGAACCTTAATATGCAGCCATTCTATGGTTCACACAGGAATTCTTCAGCAGATTCATCGAAACTCTACTGGGTGCTACGACGCGAACCAAGTCAGTGGTTTAATGGCAGAATCAGTCACGGGACTGATAGTTACCTGTCCTTCGTGGATTCTGATTTCAAGGTAACAGCACCGGATGAATCCTGGACGATCGGTGGCAAGGCTATTTGCGTGAATCGCGATATACCGGAAAAATTGCCATTTGGACCCGGGTTACCTGAATTTGGTGCACCGGAAGCGGGTTGTCGCAGTGATTGCCTTACACCTCCAACCCCGACAATACAGCCAAGACTGAATGATGCAACTCGCTGGCAGCTGGTAACACAATTGTCGTTACAACATTTTGCAAGTGATGATGGTTTGCATGTTTTAAAGAATACTCTCAGGCTTTATGATTTTAAAGGTACACCAACGACAGATGCCCTGATCAACGGGATAACCAGTCTGGAAACATCGTTGACAACAGCCAGAGTTCGTCAGCAGGGTAGAACAGCCATCTGCCAGGGTACTGAAATAACGCTCGGTATGGATGAACAGTTTTTTAGTGGAAACGGTTTGTATTTATTCGCATCCATACTTAGTGAATTCTTTGCGCAATATTGTACGATCAATACCTTCGTACAGCTTAAAGTTAAAGTTAAACAACGACCAGGAACGATATTGGAATGGCCTCCACGAAACGGAAATCAGACGCTGGTTTAAAGCCACGTCAGAAATGGATAGAAAATCAGGCAGACAGAAGTTTGTTCGGGCTTATCCGTACCCTTGAAAGGGTGCAGGCCTATTCATTCAAAGATCAAGCTGAAAATATTCGTATTGGTAGTGATACTAACCCGGATAAAGAGCCTGTACGTTTTCATGCCGTCAATCATTTTGGTTTTGCGGCTAAGGAAGTGGGTCGTGTTCGTTTAAGAGAAGCGGATAAAAAACACGCGGCTGAAGATCTGCAACAGAATATGTTGTATGACATAGATGTCAACATTATGGGGCTGACTGGTCGTAGTGGTGTACTACCCCAGCATTACACACGCCTTATTCAGGAGCGTAACAAAGTTCAGGATTATGCGTTATCAGATTTCCTGGATCTTTTTAACCACAGACTTATTTCGCTTTATTATCGCGCATGGGCAAAGTACCGTATAGCTTCTGAGTATGAGCACTATCAGCGACAGAAAAAACTATCGCCGTTTACGCGTGCATTGCAAAGTCTGGCGGGACGATCAAATGATGCTCATTATGAAGTTCCATTGTACTACAGTGGGCATTTCTCAAAATCAGTACGTTCAACAAAATCACTTGAACTGATTATACATGATTATTTTGGTTATCCTGTTTCCATAAAATCCTTTTGTGGTAGTTGGTTGCCAATCAAGAAAAATGACCGTTTTTGTATTGGAGTGGGAAATCGCGGACGTAATAACCGTCTTGGTGATGGCCTGTTATTAGGTGATAAGGTTTGGGATGTGCAAAGTAAATGTGAAATAGAAATCGGTCCTATTACACATGAAGAATATGAAACTGTTCTACCGGATACACAAAGATTTGAGGCGCTCAGGAAAATTGTTCGCGACTATGCACCGGCTCACCTGACTATAGAATTACATTATGTCGTAAAGGATCCAAAAGGTAGAGCACAGCAACCGTTAGGTAAAACATTCAAGCTGGGTTGGAACTCATGGTTGGGAAGTGAAAGGCCAAGTGTCAGGCATTCAAGAATAAAACTAAGATAGAAGATTAACTTAAAAGGAGTTGTATTGTGGAATTTGATCAATTAATCAAACGGATGTCAGCAGACTGCAGAGAGTTATTTGAGGCGGCAGTTGCGACGGCGTCATCACGATCACATTTTGCTGTTGATATTGAGCATTGGTTCTTCCAGGTACTTGAACAGCAAAACAAGGAAGTTGTAAATATACTCGCACATTTTGATATTTCACAAGAGCATTTTACTGCGGACATACAAAACAGTCTGGAAGCTCTTAAAACGGGTAATGATGGTTTTCCTAAGATAGCGACTGATATTACACGTTTATTATTTGATGCATGGATGATGGCATCCACCCAATTTTCATCCCTTGAAATAAGGCCGGCACATATTTTAGTTGCCATGGCAGAAAATGAAGCATTACGTATGCGTATGAT
>Ga0316205_10005191_pt1 | contig 10931 bp, 11 predicted proteins | sample 3monthpyrite_MG_FD_204941 | JGI IMG/M metagenome (GOLD analysis project Ga0316205, IMG submission 204941) | Microbial mat bacterial communities from mineral coupon in-situ incubated in ocean water Damariscotta River, Maine, United States -... | ecosystem: Environmental > Aquatic > Marine >...
TGTCTAACTCACGACGAACCGTGCCTCGCCCCATATCAGCCAAACGCACAATCTCGTTCATATAAAAACGCTGTTGTGGTTTACCATAAAGTAAGCCTAAAACACGTTGCTGTGTTTTAGTGAAAAGCGCATCACCAATGCTCGTTGTTGTCATAGTGCAAATACTCATAAGGACCCAATATGGGTACTATAGACCCCATATTAGGTCTTTACAAGTTATAGTTCAATTTAGGCTAAATTTCCGCGTGTGAGGCGATCATCAATGGGTCAGATCAGTTGGTTCTTAAAAATGAAAATTTATTCTAAATATTTAAGCAAAAAACAACGCCGGACTAATATCAAACCGCTCGGCTAATTTTGTAATATGATCTTTGGTAAGACGACGGCTTCCATTCAGGATTTTTGAGATTAATGTTTTATCGCCAATTTCCGGGAAGTTTGTTCCTTTAAGCTCATGTTGTTCCATAAGTAAACGTAACATAGCGATATCTGCCGGTGTTATGTCAAATTCGCACTAAGTTTCCGATATAGCGAGATTCTTATATCGGAAACAACATAAGAGCTGACAGCATATTAACCATGTAATGCCTTTAGCGCAGATTCTGGATCTTTTTCAACAATACGTAACAATGAAACGGCTGGCCCTTGCGGTGTGCGATGCCCCTGTTCCCAATTTTGCAAAGTGCGTACACTTACCCCCATAATTATTGCAAAACGAGTTTGTGTTAACCCAGTCTTTTCGCGAATAGCCTTAACATCAGGCGGACTGAAGCTAAACTGACGTTTCGCAGTTTTCTCACCACGATATATCGCGCCAGCTTCTTTTACGCTACTTACTAATTCATCAAATAGTTTTTCATCCATTACCAAATTCCTCTTCGACCAGCTTTTTTAACACTTTTAACTGTGCCGTTGAAAGATTAGCCTGCTCATTTTTCGCATAGGCTAATAACATATAAATCTGTTGCTCGTTAACATACCAGTAGTAAATGACTCTGATACCACCCCGTTTGCCTCGCCCTGAACCTGACCAACGTATTTTTCGTATACCACCGCTTTGAGGAATAACAACGCCACTATCCGGCCTTTGGATTAGAGCAAATTGAAGCTCTCCGTATTCCTCATCGGATATCAACTCCCTGATTTTCCTCGTAAAAACCGAGGTTTCAATAATTTCCATATAAACTTAAGTATACGTCATTGACGTAGTTTTACAAGTTTAAAAAAGCCCGCATTTGCGGGCTTTTTTGATTCTATTTTTTATTTTCAATATTCACTTAACGCAAAACCTCACCCGATTCACGCAACCCCATCTCGAAGCCGTGATGATAAGCTTTATGCCACTCCATCACCTGCTGACCATGGTATAAATCGTCGGCATCGAGTTTAAGGTGGTTAATTTCATCCGCATGGCCCCGCGCGTTTAAAAAACGCACGATACCGTTGGCATATCCCCGGTTATACCAAAGCTGAACATCTGATGGGTTTTCGGAATAATTTTCAGACTCCACATACAACTCCTCAACCAGAGCCGCTAATTGATCAATAACACTCATATTGTTTAACTCATTCATTCATCTTGCGTGAAAGTAGGTTGAGGTTCACGCTAACCCCTGTTTTCCTTTTATTGTTCATTATTTGCCGTCATGATCTTAAGGTTAATGTCGCTAACACAATGCCATGATCGGTACTTTCGCCATCACGATCGAAAATAGGATTAATTAAATGCCGGTTGTAAGTATGGTAAGCGCTGACCTCAAAAAGGCTGTCCAGATAACTGGCATCAAATTCACATGACAATAAAATGTAATCGAGTACCGAGCCCCTGCCACCAAAATAATGGGTTGGGCTACGCACGACTTTATTATTTTGATTTATTTCTACATCTGAGTCATCAACTTCATTGGGGTCATAACGTTCATTGTCTTTATGAGATTGAGCAAATTGAAACAAATCCCAAACATCGTTTAAACAATACTTAGCAAGATAGGCCTCGCTGTCAACTTCAGAAACAAACCGTAAGCTGCTTGTCAGTAAATGGCTTAACACACCATCCGCCAGGGTATTATTAAAGTCACCCATTAACATCATCGGGTAACCAGTAGCCTCACGCCGTTCAATCATATCAATCATTAACAACGTCGCTTCACTGCCCCGCCGTATGGTTGAGCCCCAACCACCCGCCACATCTGCTTTTAAGCTTTCAATAATCGTTTGCTCTGCCGATCGATTGGTATCTTGCGCATCAATTTCAATCATTGGACGTTTCGATTTAAAGTGCGCAACATAACAATCGCAGTAGCCCGCATGCGGAACGTCAATCGTTGCCCTTAATACTTTTCGACTAAAAGAGAAGTCATCCGTCAAGCCTAATGTTTGTGCGAGTTCAGTGTTTGCTTGGACCGAATGAATATCAACGATAGGAAAACGAGATGCAATGGCGACAACAGGCTGCGTATAAATAAAATCATCAATCACTTCAGGTTGATCAACCACTTCAAAATAAGCATAACCTTGCGAGGCAACTAACGCTTTTAATGACTCAGGACTAAAAACCTCTTGAAAGCCAATAATATCAGGCTGATATTCACGCAAGTATTCAGACACCCAGCGTTGTTTTTTCTGCCATTGCTCAGCACTATAAATACGATCAAAATCGTAGTAAGCATTGGGTGGCTCAAGGTAGTTAAATAAATTGAAAGTAGCAATTTTAAACTGTGTATTTGCGACTGATACAGATTCAACAGAATTTGATGAAGCGACAGGTGAAGGTATCTGATTTATTTCTTTATTATCTTTGGAATTGATGATGATATCTCAAGTAAAAATTGGGGGGCTAATTATACCTCAACGTTTCTGAAAGCTAAACAAGTAGGGTCAGAACACAATACGCCCTGAGGATTATTGTTTAAATAATACGAGGAAGTACTCCTGGGGTGCGCCCTGAGGATTATTGTTTAATAATATGAGGAAGTACTCCTGGGGTGCGCCCTGAGGATTATTGTTTAAATAATATGAGGAAGTACTCCTGGGGTGCTTTCTAATATTAGTGAAAACTACATCGTGAGGGCAGGAAGTTCTCGATGAACGTCCGCGACGTTCCTAAGCGTTCTGACCCCACTTATTTTTTAATTGTAACAAGGGACAGACCACATATATTAATTGGTAAATTCATTTTTTTTACGAACAACATTATTACGTTTATCTTCAAGCTTAATATACTCAATTGACAAAACTGAAACAAAAAGAACGAACAAAAATATTATCAAAGATATTGAAAGTATTTTTCGTATATCAACATCGCCTTGCTCAACAAACAAAACTAATAAAACATAGGAGATTGCCATACCAGAAAAAGCTTTTAACATCCCCATAAATCCCATAGCCGTCTCACTCACTATCTCAATAGATGTATTCAAAAATGACTTTCTTGCACTACTATATATATTAGCCCATCGATAAATAAACCATAAAAACAGATAAATCACAATCATACTAACCCAGTAGTATATAACTTCATCCAATGCCCTTAACGACTTTACATACAATAACAATACTTTTGTGTCATTAAATCCAAGAATGATGAAAAACGGTATGCCTCCTAAAAATATCGAGACTATAAATTGCTTTCCAAACATCTTTAATATATTTTTCAATTTACATACCTCAACTCTTTAGCTTATTTAATATATCACTGCTTTTCTAAAAAGATATTTTCCCTATGAAAATCTAAATATTGTTTTTGACCGCTTGAAAAAGAACCAACATTTAATGATGTGGTTGTTGGTACTCCCATTTTTTCTAATGATGGTTTATGTGCAACGGGTGATAACAATAGAGAACCATTATCTTCAAAAGCGATAAATCCTCTATCGAAGAGGTGATCAATTGTTGGTGTTAGTAATAATCCGTTTTCACCGTCTAATCGTTCTTGGTGTGAGCTATCTCGCCATGGCTTTAAATGGCTTGCTCGTAAATGTTCCATTCTATCAACATGAGTGATTCGGCATTTTGTTTCAATTTTAGACACATTAGATTTGAAACGACCTTGTCCTTTTCTTGCTTGAACTAAAGCTGTTCGTTCTGTTTCTTGAATGTCATCATCAGACTCAATATTCTTTTCTATCTGATTTTCCCACTCATTCTGACTATTTGTTTTTGGCTTATATTCAGCAGCATTTTCTTCAATTTTATTTGCACTTGAAAATATACTTACGTCAAAATTACTTAAACTAAGTAATACCTCGGCCAAATCTTGCGGTAGTTCAGTTAGATAAACACCTTGATTACCATTACCTGTAATTTGTAGTGGTGAATATTTTTTAGGTAATAATGGCTTCAATACGTTCATGTGATCTCTTGGTCTTATTGGGTTAGCAATAGTCAAATAATTAACATCAATCATCCAACCAATTAACTCCCAATTCTGACCGGTGTTTCCAAACTCTGTTGGTATGGGACATTCATAGCAGAAGGACTGTGCTATTCCAATAGAAGGGATATATGTTTTCGCAAAGGAAATGATGACATCGCCCGGAGAAACTTCGCGCATGAACTCATAGAAAGGATTTCTACCGCCATTTGACTTACGCTTAGGTGACCAAAGATATCCACCAGATATCTCATAATCATATGTTTGATTCTGATTTACCCACCAATAGCGCATTTAATTCTTTACTCAGTAAACCTACTAACAGCGCCCCAAGAGCTGCACCAGCCAATACATGCCCAAAACCAGCACTCCCCTTTTACACATTATTGATACTTCACTTGGATATTTGAGAGTGTTTTTTTAAAGTTATTTAGATATTCTTCATCGATTATCTCATCGGTTACATTCTTCAACAAACATAACATCTTTTTAATGTCTGAAAGAATAGATTCTTTTTGACTATCGAACTGTTCATAACCTATAGTCATAAGAATTAACCACATAACATAGAAGTCCTGTAATGAACGTCTAAATGATTTGCTTCCTTTAACGTTTAAAAATTCGTTAAATATTTCTTTGTTAATTTCACCATTAAATAATATTACGATTTTATCAATAAGTTCTTTTGTTTTGTCTATTGCGAGTAAGAATTCTTTTTTCTCGACAGCAGTATTATCTAGCTCAATTAAAAAATCACTTAACCCTTTCTTATTTTTTAATCTACATGTGATTCTTTCTTTTCTTGGAAAAAATCCAATAGCGTCATCTTTGCTTGAGTTGTATATAATATATGACAATGAAACAATTAACTCTTCATTTTGCATTCTATCAGCTTTACCTTCTTGTAACTCCCTTAAGAAAAACCAACTAGATATATCTGATTTAGCTATTTTCTTTACCTTTATAATCACATCATGATCAACTATAGAGTTCCACATTTCAAATGAATTAGGTTTTATAGGGTAAGGCTTATAATTTAATCTAATAAATAAATCTATAGGATCGAAACTCTCATTTACATCTTCTTCAATTACAATTTGATCAATTACAAAATCAAGTATTTTGTCTTGTAAATGTTCGTCTAACTCAGTAAATATTTTTCTTTCAAGATCAGTTAATATTCGTAAACCTTTAAGTTTAAATCTATTATTTAGCGAATAAGTAAGTTTTCCGTCTTCATTATGGTATTGATCACCGAGGAATCCAATTATGGCTAATAGACGTTGCTGTCCGTCTACAACCTCTTTGACCAAAGTTCTTCTTTTAAATATAAATATCGGAGGCAGATTAATTCCTAAAAGTATACTTTCAATAATCGATGAAGCCTTAAGTTCGCTGATTTTTTCTTGTCTTTGATAAGAAGGTCTCAACAAATAATTTGAAGATTTTAGATCGTTTCTTATTTCATCAATAGGGATCGAAGTTGGGTTTGGTTTATGTAATCTTAGGTTGGATAATTCTTCAATAGATTTATCAGAATCCTCTTCTGTTTGACGCATTTCTCTTACTTTATTTGCAAATTCAGTGTCGCGAATAAAAGGTTCAAAATTAAAATTTGTTTCTTTTTCAAACAAACTTGCGGTGTTTTTAAAGCGGTTAATGATATTTCTATAGTGATGAGCCGGTTCTATATTATAAATATTTATATTGCTTTCATAAAACTTCTTAAAGTTAGATATATTTGGTTCGTACTCTATACCTTCCACATGTAGAATTGATAATGCCCACAACATGCATTCATAGATATATTTATTATTTAATCCATCGTTACTAGAAATCAATATAAAAACATTTAACACCTTGTCTATTAAGGATTTAACATCATTAAATTCTTCTTTAATATCAGCAGAATCATTATTTAAGAAATCATAAAGTAGATCTATAATTTCCGTTCTATTTGAACTTCCTGCATAAGTAGAAATTGGAAATATATTCAATATCCTAAAACGTCTTATCTGGTCAACATTTTTAGAAATTACACCATCATTACTACCATCTATAACAACCATTTCTTTCGGGAAAAAACATGCATTGAATGTTGTTAGGAATTTTATATCCTTCTTAAACTCTTCTTTAAATAGCTTAGAAAAATCATCCTCATCATATTTTGCACTATCAAGTTCACTTCTAGTTAATGGAGTAATCCCAGTATTATATCTTCTGAAGATTTCTTTTTTCACTCTATCAATTACATCCTCGCTCAAATTGGGGTTATCAATAACCTCAAATTCGAAAACCCTAATATTTGATTCAAGAAAAATTGTTTTATTAATATCAGAAAGCTTATTAAAAGATTTTTTGTTTAAACTTTGTAATTCTTTAAGACCTTTAATACTTAATGTTAAGTCATTTTGTATAAATTTCTTAAGGGTCTCAAATCGCTGTCTGCCGTCTATCACTTCAATCTTCGCACCATGCTTAAATAAAATTAGCGGTGGCACTTCTGTCCCTAAAATGATGCTCTCAATAAAAAACGTTTGTTTTTCTCTATCCCAAACATAGTTTCTTTGGTAATAAGGACTGTAGTCAATGCGCTTTAAGTTTCTATCGCTCAATAGCGTTTTTACGGACAAACTTCTAGCATTTATTTTCAACGAATGCTGAAATACTTCTCTAAACAAGTCTGCTTTTGTAGTTTTATCCATCATATTAATATTTGTCTTTGTTTGGTTTTAAAGATTCATCTGTTTCAATTAAAATAGAGAATTCTTTTCGATTCTCTATTTCAGTTTTAGATTTTGTTAGTTTTACGTTTTCAGGATCTATATAGTTACTGAATACTAGTCGGTCGTAAAAAAACTGACATAAAAAATCATTGAATTCATTGTCATCTACTAATATTCCATTCTTAACTATATCAAAATCACAATATACTTTTACTTCAATGTTGTCACTGAAGTAAATACCAACAATTACATCTAAATTGTCAAACTTTTCCTCCATTTTATCAACATCATTTTCAACATCGTAATGCAACCCAATGTGTTTCGAAAGAAAACTATCAAGCTCAACTGAAAATAAAATCATATTAGTATCTAAACCATTATTTAAAAGCAACTTAAACTCTGGTTTACTGAAAATTGGAATATGTTTTAGTAGGTTGTATTTTAATATATACTTTCTTGTTTTATATCCAGCAACAGTGTATGAATTGTAGTAAAGAATGATAAGTTCATTGTCTGTTAGTTGTGACCTCATGATTTTAGAATAAAATGTTTTTTCCTCATCACTAAACTGAGGATTCGATTCTATGATTTTTATAATCCTGTAGAATGCTCGGAAATAATGAGATAAATCTTCTCTATACTCATTAAATATACTTACATATTTTTCAATTAACTTATCATGTTGAATAATCACGTCATTTTTCAAATCATATGCAGAGTCTAACTTTAGAACTAATTGTTTAAAGTAATTATTTTTTTTCAGATTTAAATTATTTTTAATGCTCAAATATACATTAAGTAGAGAATAAAAATTTGATTCAAACTGTTGAACTTTAAGAGTTTTACTTTGTTCTTCATAAACTTTTCTACTTGATATTAATTCCTGACGGCTTAATTTGAACTCTTGTATTTGTTGTTGTAATGCATCCACCTGTAGATCTAAAGTTTTTTTGTTGTTTTTGAAATCGTCTCTTTGCTCAGTTAAGGCTTTATAAAATAAAAATACTCCCGCCAAAGCCCAAAGAGAACCAGCAACACCGCCAACAAAATCACCAAATTGACCTGCTTTTTCAGAATTAATTTTGCTTGTAAAATTAAAATCATAATCCATCCAAAAGAAAGCAAGTATCGAAGCGATAACTAAAATAATTCCAATTAAAATTATTGATGATATGGTTGAATCTTTTTTTATTTTTTCTAATATACTCATGTTAATCCATTATTAAAAATATTGATCATTAACTTTTCAACCATCATTAGATGACCTTATTTTTCATTAAAATAATATTATCTTATAAATTGAGTTATTAATAATTCTTTTATTTCTTCCATGTTCTTTAAAGTGGGGGACTTTAATACTAGCACAATAAATATGTTATGAAGCAATAAAAAAAGCCCGCATAAGCGGGCTTTAATATAGTTGGATTACAGATGACGTTTAGTTTTTAAGATAAACTTCAGCTCCCTTTTCTCTCATCGCTACCGGCGTCATGCCTCCCGCGACATTAGTGCGTCCTTGCACGTCAACTCTACTGTTATTTAATAGAGTCTTCATACTTCTTTGTAGATCTCCGCACCGCCCTCTTTAAACTTAACGGCTTGCTGCTTCATTCCAAGTTTTAGTGCTTCCTGTTCATCAACACCTAACTTCGCTGCGTAATCACGAACGTCTTGCGTAATTTTCATTGAACAGAAGTTCGGCCCACACATGGAGCAGAAGTGTGCGACTTTATGCGCTTCTTTCGGCATGGTTTCGTCGTGGTATTCACGGGCGCGTTCTGGATCTAGCCCCAGGTTAAACTGATCTTCCCAGCGGAATTCAAAACGGGCTTTTGATAAGGCGTTGTCTCGCACTTGTGCGCCGGGGAAGCCTTTTGCTAAATCTGCTGCGTGTGCAGCTAGTTTATACGTGATGATGCCATCACGTACGTCTTGTTTATTTGGCAGACCTAAATGTTCTTTTGGTGTGACATAACACAGCATGGCGGTTCCGTACCAACCAATGTTGGCGGCACCGATGGCACTGGTGATATGGTCATAACCCGGGGCGATGTCGGTGACGAGTGGCCCTAATGTATAGAACGGGGCTTCGAAACAATCGTCGAGTTCTTTTTGCATGTTTTCTTTGATCATTTGCAGCGGTACATGACCAGGGCCTTCGATCATGACTTGTACGTCATGTTCCCATGCGATTTTGGTTAACTCACCTAAGGTTTCTAACTCACCAAACTGCGCGGCATCGTTTGCGTCTGCAATACAACCCGGGCGCAGGCCATCTCCGAGTGAGAAACTCACATCATAGGCTTTCATGATTTCACAGATTTCTTCGAAGTGGGTGTAGAGGAAGCTTTCTTCATGATGCGCGAGACACCACTTGGCCATGATAGAACCACCACGACTCACGATACCGGTTAAACGATTTGCGGTTAACGGCACATATTGCAAACGCACACCGGCATGAATGGTGAAGTAATCGACGCCTTGCTCGGCTTGCTCGATCAAAGTATCTCTGAAAAGCTCCCAGGTGAGGTCTTCTGACTTGCCGTTTACTTTTTCTAATGCCTGGTAAATGGGCACGGTACCAATCGGCATGGGTGAGTTACGTAAAATCCATTCGCGGGTTTCATGAATGTTTTTACCCGTCGACAGATCCATCAGTGTGTCGCCACCCCAACGTGCTGACCAGACCATTTTTTCGACTTCTTCATCGATGGATGAACTGACCGCCGAGTTACCGATGTTGGTGTTTACTTTTACGCGGAAGTTACGGCCGATGATCATGGGCTCGAGTTCCGGGTGATTAATGTTCGCTGGGATAATGGCGCGACCGGCGGCGATTTCATCGCGCACGAATTCGGGTGTAATCAGGTCGGGGATATTGGCGCCTAGTGGCTCGCCTTGTTGCTGGCGGAGTAATTTTTCATACTCTGGATTAGCACGCATTTCGGCTAAACGGTTGTTTTCACGAATGGCGACGTATTCCATTTCCGGGGTGACAATGCCTTTTCTGGCGTAGTGCATTTGGCTGACATTTTTGCCCGGTAAGGCTTTACGTGGGGCGCGAATATGTTCAAAACGGAGTTTTGCCAGTTCTGGATCATTTTGACGCATGGTGCCGTATTCTGAACTGAGGCCACTGAGTTGTTCGGTGTCTTTACGCTCTTCAATCCAGTTAGCCCGCACATCGGCGAGGCCTTTGAGTAAGTCAATGCTCACTTCAGGGTCTGAATACGGGCCCGAGGTGTCATAGACGGTAATGGGTAAATTGGCTTCTTCACCGTTGTCGGTGTGCGTTGGGGTGGTTTCAATCTCACGCATGGGAACGCGAATATCCGGGCGTGAACCGGTGACGTAGATCTTTTTCGAGCCGGAAAAGGGCTTGGTGACGTCTTCAGATAATTGGGTGGTTTTAGTAATAAAGTCTTCTGGTAATGATTCAGTGATGATTGCGCTCATGGTCTTTTGTCCTAATAGCAGCTTGGCTATTTCTATTATTCAAATTCTTAAGTCGGACGACCGCGCCTAATCTATTTACTAAAGGATTTAATACTAAAGTTATAGAAAGGTTTCTCTCGCCTTTCCTACGCAAGTACTAACTAGGTCAGGTTCAATGGGTAACTCTCAGCCTTTTTGCCCTCTTACCCCCTCATCCTAGCCTTCTCCCACAAGGGGAGAAGGAACTAAATGCTGAGGCCTGAGGAATATTTGGCACCCCCGGCGGTCGAATATTGAAGGTACTGGATAGTCCTTTATTTTGCAACCGTAGAATCGTTACTGCTATTCCCTTCTTTAAGGAAATCTACTGTTTTTTCAATGACTTGCGCATCATAAAG
>Ga0316205_10005192_pt1 | contig 10930 bp, 9 predicted proteins | sample 3monthpyrite_MG_FD_204941 | JGI IMG/M metagenome (GOLD analysis project Ga0316205, IMG submission 204941) | Microbial mat bacterial communities from mineral coupon in-situ incubated in ocean water Damariscotta River, Maine, United States -... | ecosystem: Environmental > Aquatic > Marine >...
GATGGCGGGAGACCCTGATTACGACACCGCGCTAGAGCTGGTAAAGGGCTTGCCTGAGGCAGGTGTCGATGTGATCGAACTTGGCATGCCGTTTACCGACCCGATGGCAGATGGGCCTGCGATTCAACTTGCTGGCCAGCGGGCGCTGGCGGCCGGGATGACGATGAAACGCACCTTGCAATTTGTGCGGGATTTTCGGCTCGAGGATGTTGAAACTCCGATTGTGCTGATGGGGTATTATAACCCTATCTATTCGATGGGCGTGGATAAATTTTTGGCTGAAGCCAAGCAATCAGGCGTAGACGGGCTGATTGTGGTTGATCTTCCGCCCGAGGAAGACAGCGAGTTGTGCTTGCCGGCTATAGCGGCAGGGATTGATTTTATCCGGCTGACCACCCCGACCACTGATGACAAGCGATTACCGAAAGTGATGCAGAACACCTCCGGCTTCATTTATTATGTGTCGATCAACGGGATCACCGGCTCTGCCGAGGCGGATGCGGGACTGATAGCGCCGGAAGTGGCGCGCATCAAGGCGGCGAGTGACCTGCCGGTTTGTGTGGGTTTCGGAATTAGAACACCGGAAACAGCGCGGGCGATCGGGAAAATTGCAGATGGCGCGGTTGTCGGCTCTGCGATTGTGCAGCGGATTGCGGATGGCCAGAGTGTGGCGGATGTGCTGGGCTTTGTAACCGACTTGGCCGACGGAGCGCACGGGTAGCGCTTGTTGTTGTCGGTGGCTGTTTCAAAGCGCGTTTAAAAAAGGGCTGCGGCGCTGCGGCCTCGGCTTCGCCTCGGCAGGGCTTTGCCCTCTTGGCTACGCCAATTCACCCAGAGTTTTTTGGAAAATTGGAAGATGGGTGAATATTGCCCCCACCGCGCGCGGCAGGGGCATTTTGTGGGCTTCAGCAGCCGGCAACAGCGCGCTTGGCGAGCACTTTCACCAAATTGGCACGGTATTCCGCGGTGCCGTGCAGATCCGAGATCATGCCGTCAGGAGAGACGCTTAGATCATCGAGTGCGGAGGCGCTGAAGTTGGCGTTGAGCGCTTTTTCGGCGGCGGGCCAATGGTGAACGCCTTCTTCGGAGGCCCCGGTTGCTGCCACGCAGACGCCATTGGCGGTTTTGGCGACAAATACACCGACAAGGGCAAAACGCGATGCCGGTTGCTCGAACTTTTGATAACAGGCGGCTTCGGGCAGGCTGAACTTTACGGCAGTGATGATCTCGCCTTCCTCAAGGGTTGTTGTGAACATCCCGTCGAAGAAATCATCGGCTGGGATCTCACGGCTGTTGGTTACGATTGTTGCCCCTAGTGCCAGAATACCTGCCGGATAATCGGCAGAGGGATCGTTGTTGGCCAGAGAGCCGCCAATTGTGCCGCGATTGCGCACGGCCGGGTCGCCGATATCGCTGGCCAATGCAGATAGCGCACCAAGGCCTGCGGCTGCGACTTCGGTGTGGGTGGTGCCCGCGCCGATGGTTACCACGCCTCCCTCTTCGGAAATGCCGGATAATTCGGCAATGCCGGACAGGCTGACCAGCTTGCCCGGATCAGCCAGACGTTGCTTCATGGTCGGGATCAGCGTTTGGCCACCGGCTAATATCTGCGCTTCTCCGGAGTTCAGCGCCGCCACGGCTTCAGCCACGGTGGAGGGTTTTTCGAATTCAAATGCATACATCGTTTCTCTCCTTATTTCGCAGCCTGAATGGCAGACCATACCCGGTTGGGCGATAGTGGCATGTCGATATGGGTGACCCCGAGACCTGACAGCGCATCAACCACCGCATTTACTACCGCAGGTGGCGAGCCAATGGCCCCCGCCTCACCGCAGCCTTTTACGCCGAGCGGGTTATGGGTGCAGGGGGTGACGCAGCTTTGGTCAACGGTATAAAACGGCATATCGGTGGCGCGTGGCATCGCGTAATCCATATAGGACCCGTTTAGCATCTGGCCGTCACTGTCATAGACAGCGTGCTCCAGCAGCGCCTGGCCGATCCCTTGGCCAATGCCGCCATGGACCTGTCCTTCCACAATCATCGGGTTGATGATGTTACCGAAATCGTCAGCTGCAGAGAACGAGCAGATTTCTACCTTGCCGGTTTCGGGGTCAACCTCGACCTCGCAGGTATAAGCCCCGGCGGGATAGGTGAAATTGGCCGGGTCATAAAATGCGGTTTCTTCCAGCCCGGGTTCGATCTCTTCCAGCGGATAGTTATGCGGCACATAGGCACCAAGCGTAACCGCCCCCCATTCGAGGGTTTTGTCGGTGCCCGCCACGGTAAACACACCATCGGCCAGTTCGATATCGCCTTCGCCGGCTTCCATCATATGTGCAGCGATCTTCTTGGCTTTGGCGATCACCTTTTCGGTGGCCTTCACCATGGCTGATCCGCACACCGCAAGCGAGCGAGAGCCATAGGTGCCCATCCCGAACGGGATTTTGGAGGTATCGCCATGCACGATGTCGATGTTTTCCTCGGGGATGCCGATCATGTCGGCTACCACTTGGGCAAACGAGGTTTCATGCCCTTGGCCGTGGCTATGCGCCCCGACCATGACCGAGATGTTGCCGGTCGGGTTTACACGCACTGTTGCGGCGTCATAAAGCCCTACCCGTGAGCCGAGTTGGCCAACCAGATTACTCGGGGCAATGCCGCAAGCTTCGATATAGCTGTTTAGCCCGAGACCGCGCAGCTTGCCGCGTGATGTGCTTTCGGCTTTGCGGGCCGCAAAGCCGGCAACATCCGAAAGCTCCAGAACTTTGTCGAGGGTCGCATCATAATTGCCGGTGTCATAGACCAACGCGACGGGTGTGGTGTAAGGGAACTGGTCCGGCTGGATGAAGTTTTTCCGGCGAATTGAAACCGGATCAATACCAAGCTCGCGCGCACATTTATCAATCACCCGTTCGATAGAGAAAGTAGCCTCGGGGCGGCCAGCGCCGCGATAGGCGTCTACCGGTGCTGTATTGGTAAACACGGTTTTGACGTTCACATAGACGTTGGGAACTCTGTAGTTCCCTGCCATCAGCGTGCCGTGCAGAAAAGTCGGCGTGGCTGTCGAGAAATTTGACAGATAAGCGCCGACATTGGCCATTGTGTCGGTGCGGATGGCGATGAATGTGCCGTCCGTTTCGGTGGCCAGCTCGATTTTTGTTACATGGTCACGGCCGTGCGCATCTGCCAAAAAGGCTTCGGAGCGGGTGGCGGTCCATTTTACCGGGCGGCCCAGCTTACGGGCGGCAGAGAGCACCAGCGCCTCTTCGCCGTAATGGTAGATTTTGGAGCCAAAGCCACCGCCGACATCGGGCGCGACCACGGTGAGCTTGTGCTCGGGGATGCCCAGCACAAACACCGCAACCAACAGCTTGGTGAGGTGCGGGTTTTGCGACGTGGTGGTGAGCTTGTAATCGCCGGTGCCAGGGTCATACTCGCCAATTGAAGCGCGGGTTTCCATGGCGTTGGGGGCAACGCGGTTGTTGACAAGTTCGAGCGTGGTTACATGCGGCGCGGCTTTAATGGCGGCATCAACCGAGTCACGGTTGTCTTCGATCCAGCCCCAGTCAAAGCAGCAGTTATCTTCCAGTTCGTCATGCACGCGGTTGTCTGAATTGGCCAGCGCGTCGGCCATGTTCACGATCGCCGGAAGCTCTTCGATATCCGCGTCAATGGCTTCGACTGCGGCGAGGGCTTCTGCCACTGATTCCGCAATTACGGCTGCATAGGCGTCGCCGACATGGCGCACTTTGCCATGTGCAAGCACCGGGCGCTTTGGCTCTTTCATCGGGGTGCCGTCGCGGTTGTTAATCAACCAGCCGGCGGGGTTGCCGCCCACTTCGGTGAAATCGTCACCTGTAAAGACAGCAAGCACGCCGGGCATGGCCACAGCCACGTCGGTGTCTATCGATTTGATAATCCCGTTTGCCACTTCCGAGCGGGCAAATACCGCATAGGTCTGGCGTGGCAGGGTGATATCATCGGTGTATTTTCCGCGTCCGGTGAGATACCGAACATCTTCGCGCCGCTTCGAGGCTGCGCCAATTCCTTGGTCCTTAGGCATGTTGTCTCTCCCTTATGCGAGCGTTTCTGCGGCAGCTTGAATCGATTTTACGATGTTATGATATCCGGTGCAGCGGCAGATGTTGCCGTCCAGATGCTTGCGAATCTCGGCTTCTGAGGGGCTGCTATTCTCGGCCAAAAGCGCCGACGCCGCCATCACCATGCCCGGGGTGCAAAACCCGCATTGCAAGCCGTGATGCTCTTGAAAAGCCGCCTGAATGACGCTCAGAGAGCCGTCTTCATTGGCCATACCTTCAATGGTTGTGATATCGCCGCCATCGGCCTCTACGGCCAGCATATTGCAGGATTTCACCATCATTCCGCCCAAATGAACGGTGCAGGCACCGCAATGGCCGGTCTCGCAGCCTACATGGGTGCCGGTGAGCGTGAGATCTTCTCTTAGGAAATCGACGAGCAGCGTGCGCCCTTCCACCTCCCCGCTCACGGCTTTGCCGTTAACGGTCATCGAAATTTTTGTCATGTCTTCTCCCTAATGCTCTTTGTTTTTGGCTGCCCGTAGTGTGCATCCATTTTAGTGCAGGACAAAGGTTTTTTTTGAGATTATTTCGGAAGGGTGCGAAACAGGCCAATCTAGGCGCGAAAACCGGAGTTTGTCATCGCGCCGTTATTTGCGGCAAGGCCTGCCAATTCAATTGTAAACGGCCACAGGATAATTTGTGGCCGTTTTGTGCTCTGGCGCCTAAATACTAATAATATTTTGCGCAGGGCCATACGGAAATCCGGTGATGTTTTCTGCCTTGTCTTCGCCAATAACCAAAATGTCATGCTCACGATATCCGCCTGCGCCGGGCATGCCTTCCGGCAGGGTTAACATCGGTTCCATCGATATCACCATGCCGGGTTCCAGAACGGTATCAATATCTTCACGGAGCTCCAGGCCAGCCTCGCGGCCATAATAGTGCGACAGGACACCAAAAGAATGGCCATAGCCAAAGCTGCGATATTGCAGCAGATTGTGCCCGGCAAAGAAATCGTTTATCGCTGCCGTAATTCCCGAACAGGTCGCGCCGGGTTTGATCAGAGAAATGCCAAGCTCGTGCGCTGCCACATTGGCTTCCCATATTCGCAGGCTTTCGCGGTCGGGCTCGCCCAAAAACAAGGTGCGCTCCAGCGCCGTATAATACCCCGAGATCATCGGGAAGGTGTTGAGGCTCAGAATATCGCCAGCCTCAAGCGCGCGGGTGGTGACCGGATTATGAGCGCCATCGGTGTTCAGGCCCGACTGAAACCAAACCCAGTTATCGCGCAATTCGCTATGCGGGTGGCTGCGGGCAATTTCCAGCTCCATCGCATTGCGGCCCGCCATCGCCACATCAATCTCCCGGGTGCCGACACAAATGGCCTCGCGGATGGCCTCTCCGCCAATATCGGCTGTGCGGGCTCCATCACGGATCAAAGCGATTTCGGCGGGAGATTTTAACATACGCTGCTTCATCGAGGCGGGCGCGATGTCAACGGTTTCGGCGGCCGCCAGAAAGTCCTTCAGCTTTGCAAATTGTGCCAGCGTCAGATGATCGCCCTCAATGCCGATCCGCTGTCCGCTTCCAATGAGCGAGCGCACGGCACGCCAATAATTATCGCGGGTCCAGTCCGTGTAGACAAGATTTTCGCAAGCAGACCGGCGCGCAGGTTGGCCAGTGTCGATATTGGCAGAAACGGTAGTAACGCGCTCTTGTGTCACAACACAGGCATAGGGCCGCCCGAAGCTGCAATAAAGAAAACCGCTATAATAGGCGATTCCGTGCATCGACGTGAGCAACACAGCGTCCACACCGGTGCCGATCATAATTTGGCGCAAACCGGCCACACGGCCATCGTATTCGGCCTGCGAAAAGGGCAGGGTGGCTTTGGGGCCGTTAACATATGTAAAGTATTCTGGGCGATTGGTATCCATAACAGGAGCCTCCGGCGGATTCCGGGCGTGCAGGAAAATGGGAGTGAGGTGTCGACGACGCCATCGCCGATCAGGCAAGTATTGCGCCAAAAAATTACCAGGGCAAGAGCGAAATCGAGGGTGTTCCGTTTCGGCACGCGCGAGTTCAGGTCGATCAAAGTCGCACATCATATTTTTCTGACAGAGCGAAATGAAAGCTAATCGCTAAAAAACTCTGTGAGCACGAAGCTATTGCAAGAAGAATACGTGTCTCTCCGTTTGCATACCCGGGCGTGGCGCGCTATGCCATGCCATATCCAAAGGAGACAACAATGATCGGAAATTTGAACCATGTAGCCATCGCTGTGCCAGACCTTGAGGCGGCAACGGCGACTTACCGTGACACGTTGGGGGCTACTGTCGGCGCACCGCAAGACGAACCGGACCACGGGGTGACTGTGGTGTTTATCACGCTGCCCAACACCAAGATCGAATTGCTGTATCCGCTTGGCGACAACAGCCCGATCACCGGTTTCTTGGAGAAAAACCCGTCCGGCGGTATCCACCACATCTGCTATGAGGTTAAAAATATCGAAGCCGCCCGTGATCAGCTGGTCTCCAGCGGGGCACGTGTATTGGGTGATATTAAGATCGGCGCACATGGAAAGCCGGTGCTCTTTTTACACCCCAAAGATTTTAACGGAACCCTAGTGGAGCTAGAAGAACTATGACCATTACAGCCGCCCTCGTTCTCTTTTCTGTGATCTGGTTTTTGCTGTTGTTTATGGCGTTACCTTTGCGCCAACAATCGCAGGAAGAAGCCGGCACACGCGTGCCCGGCACTCCCGCTTCTGCCCCGGTGAATCCGATGATCGGAAAAAAAATGTTTTGGGTGACAGTGGTAACCGTGATCCTCTGGGTGCCGCTGGTGCTTTTTATCGTTTATGGCCCGCTTACGATTGAGGATATTGATTTTTATGGTCGGATGTAGTGCCTGCCAGCCGATGAAACTGGTGCGTAAACGTTGCCACCCCCAGAAGTGGGATTAACAAATTAAGCACCGGCACCGAGAGCGGGATCGCCATCAAAATGCCGGCAAACCAAATCTCCCAGCGGTGGGCTTTGCGCAGCTTGTCTGCCGCGCGCAGCCCCATGCGGCGCATGGCAACAAGTTGAAAATACTCGCGGCCCAGAAGGTATCCGTTTACCACCCAGAAAATCACTGGTGCAAGCAGGGTTGAAGCAAAATAAATAATCAAAGCCAGAATGTTGGCCACAATCATAATCATCAAGAATCTAATAGCTTCCCCCATAATTGCGGCAATTCCAAGCCGTGGCACAGGTGGAAGCTCAGGGTAGAAGCGCCGCTCAACCGCATCGGCTATTTCTTCGAGAAAAAAGCCGATAAAGACCATGGCCACTGGAAACATCAGAAAAATGGCCATGATCAGAGCACCGGTGAGCGCGATTTCGTCAAACCAGTCGCCTATCGGGATAGGGTCAAAAAAAGGAGGGTCTATCGAACCCGGCAAGATGCTTGTTGCCAGATAAATAATGCCGAAATATGCCCCTCCAAAAAGCAATGTGCTGAGCGCAATCGCCTTGACCAGAACCCACACGAATTTTGGGTCTGTTAGCTGCGAAATGGATTTGCCGAAATCGGCGAAGAGGTTCATGGCAGTCCCTATTCAGAGGTTCATGGATGTCGATATTGGCCCTGATAAATGATATTGGACCATATCACCTTGTCGCCCCGCAATAGCGCAGTTCCATTGATCTGGGCAAGAGGAGAAATCCTCCAAAGGAACGGCCAATCTCGTCCGAATACCGGCACTCACCGGCATTGTCCCCGCCCACCCTTCCAACGCTAACGATTTATGTCACTTCGTGCTTGACGTTAAAAAGGAGCAAAGGTAATACCGCTCGCATGCCCCTATAGCTCAGCTGGTAGAGCAACTGATTTGTAATCAGTAGGTCCGCGGTTCGAGTCCGTGTGGGGGCACCATGATATCCTTTAAGCAACTGTAAACACTCAATATTTCGTATATTTATGCCGGAGTGTTGACCAAAGTGCAGACCAAATATCATAAACTGGTGCCTTTTACGTTTATTCGAAAAAGAATCTATTACTTCAGCAAACGTGTGCCTGCTGATCTGATTCATCATTATCGATATCCACGTATTGTTCAGTCACTAAGAACACGTTCAGCGTCAGTTGCAAGAGCACGATCATTAATCGAAGCTGCTCGTCTTGATGAATATTGGTCTCATCTTCGATTGCAGAACTCCGACATGTTGGGAAAACATCTTTTGTTGAATGCAGTGGATCGTGTTGTTTCACCCAACAACATTGATGCTGATGATATTAGTCCCTCTCTTGGTGAAGCATTGGCTTTGTATCTGTCTTTGAAAGGGGTTGATAAGGGTAAAACCTTTCATGCAGCGGCGACACGAGCATGCGGTTACCTGATCGATGTCAGTGGTGAAAAGAGGTTACCTGAATATACACGTGCTGATGCCATCGCGTTCAGGAACGCCCTCATGGGACGGAAACTGACTGGCAGCACGATCACAAGAGTCTTCGGTTCATTAAGGGCCGTTATTAATTTCGCCATCAGTGAATGCGGTCTTGAAATGCAAAACCCATTTTCTGGCATCTACCTAGATCGCAAGGCTGGTGTTTCTGAAAGAAAATCAATTCCTTCAGAGACCATAAACATCATTCAACAAGAATGTAAGCAGGTGGATGATGAAATGCGTTGGTTGCTTTTGTTGTTGTCTGACACAGGTATTCGTTTGGCTGAAGGGGCTGGACTGGCCATTGAAGACTTCGTTCTAAATGCTGACATTCCGTTTGTTCGCGTCATGCCACATCCTTGGCGCAGGTTGAAAACACTATCCAGTGCACGCGAAGTTCCATTGGTGAATGAAGCCCTTTGGGCAGCATGGCGCATTGTAGAGAATTCAACATATGGCAATGGGTTTGCGTTTCCACGTTACAACAAAACTGATCAGACAAATGCAAACTCGGCTAGTGCGGCGTTGAACAAATGGATGAAGCCAAGATTGCAGGAAGGATGCAGCGTTCACAGCCTACGCCATGCGATGCGTGATCGGTTACGGGCTATTGAGTGCCCATCTGACATTGTAGACCAGATAGGTGGTTGGACAACGCAAGGGGTCGGGCAAGGTTATGGATCAGGGTATCCGATTGAGGTTCTAAGCCGTTGGATGATAAAGCTATAATTTTGGAGAACGTCAACGGATGCGCAATTAATTTTGACTTACGTTAGGATACCATCAATTTGGTTCTAACCCGTAGCCGGACGGATACGCGAACTCTGGAGATATTAATTGGTGGCCATCCTCAGCTTTTCTAATTATGAGTAGTTTTGAAGCTCAACGTAAAGTGTAGCTCAATATTTGAAGTATTCTTAAGGAACTAATATGCGCATTTTTTCTGTTTCCCTCATTGTTCTTGCGATAGCAGGGTGTAGCACTGAGCTAACGACTCAAGCACAGCTTGTTCGCCAGATACCCGCAGAAACAAAAACTAGATGCGATTTCCTTGGACCTGTTTCTGGTATGGAATTTTTTGGGCTAACTACCGCGCATGACGCCGAGAGTGCACTAAACAAAGTGCGAAATGAAGTTGCGATACGCGGCGGTAATGCATTCGTTCTAACAAATATGACATCTAATGTCGATGGAACCAACGCGCAGGCAGATGCATATTTGTGCCCGTGATGGAAAAGTAACGCCGCGTGGCGAGTTGCGCGCCAACACGCTTCATCTTAATACCGAGAAACAGCGCAAAATGTAACTGCACTTTGGTCAACACTCCGGCCTAATGATGCGAAATATTGAGTGTTTACAGTTGCTTAAAGGTGATTGTGGTGCCCCCACACTGGATCATTACCAGTTATGTTCCTGCTCCATGCACCAATGGCAATGTAAAACCCAATAAAATAAGGAATACACGTATCTGAGTTCGACTTCAACAGGTGCAATTGGGTCAGTAGTTTGGTGTATTATTTAATGCAGATGAATGTGAGTCCCCCACACGCCCTCACACCGCCGCCATGTTCAGACAGTGTTCTTTGCGCTCCTGAGACGCTGTTTGACTGTTCTCGATGATATCTTATGAGTGTCCGGCGTTCTGTAGTTATGAGGCAATGTTGCTACCTTCTGCACCTAAACATCTGCTTTCCATAATTGTTGCTATTATTGCATTTAATGCTGCATTTAATTTGGGTTGGTCATTCCAATAGTTTTGAGCGCATCTTTAACGCTGTTGGACTATACGTATGTTGGGCGCGTTCATTTAGTCACCAGAGGAGGGGGTGATTTATATGTATAATAATACATGTATATATCACTACTAATTGCTCCATATCGGGTTGCGTGACATCAGTTATTGCTCCTCTCCTTAGTGCGGCAATGTCACGCTTTTTCGTCCATATCTGGGCGAAGCCCTCTCAATTGACTTAAAAAAAAGAACCAGCGAGTAGTCCGGCAAACGCTTTGCGTGAAGACGGAATGCGAATGCTGTCAGGCGATGCCTGCATCGCGCTGTTTCATCTATGAGGCCAAGACATCAACAGTTCTTAACGCCCTCGGAACGTTCAAACACTGTGTTAACATAGTCTTTTGTTGGCTCTGCTAAGTTCAGTCATTTATGAACCAACGAAGCAAATGAGATCAATGGACGGCCTTAATGAGCATGTGGTCTGTATCTAACCGGAACTCATTTTTGTAGTGCCTGCCAAGCTTGAGGATGAGGAACAAGTCATGCAGCACCCAAATGGGATAAACGTCAGGTTCATTCAGAACCTTGTTTATCCGGTATGAATAGCCCCTAGATTTGTAGACACCTTGCTTGGTAATTTTGGAAGCAAGGAGGACGCTATGTCTAGAAACAGATTTACAGACGAGTTTAAACGCGATGCGGTCGCACAGGTGGTTGATCGGGGG